>Ga0153916_10000247_pt1 | contig 35318 bp, 23 predicted proteins | sample Opewatmetagenome_FD_109642 | JGI IMG/M metagenome (GOLD analysis project Ga0153916, IMG submission 109642) | Freshwater wetland microbial communities from Ohio, USA - Open water 3 Core 3 Depth 4 metaG | ecosystem: Environmental > Aquatic > Freshwater > Wetlands | place: USA: Ohio, Lake Erie...
ATCCGTACGATGAGAAGTCCGTGGCCCGGGACACGGCCACGATCCGGCCGGCCGTCATTTACACCAGCGACAACGCTCCGTCGACACCCAAGCGCGAAGACATGCCCCTGATGGAGAGCGTCTCGCAGTACGGGATCACCTGGACGTTCGACAAGCCCGCCCGCGTCGGACAATTCGTCAACGGCGACTGGTACGTCGTCGGACCGGCCACGGTCAACTCGATCGATCCCAAGCCACTCTACGGCAAGGAGATTCCGCGGCGCGAGCTGGACCAGATGGACAAGGAGCGGAGGGAAGATCAGCGAGTCCGCAACGGCTTCATGCTGAATCCGCCGGCCCAGATGAAAGTCGCCTACGATAGCGGGGTCCGCAACTGGTTCGACCCCTCGCTCATCCAGAGGCTGCCCGTCGCCATGAAGCCCGGCGACTCGCTCGTCTCGACGATCAGCATGCCCAAGGGTCTCGTGCTCCACGCCCAATTGCGCAATAAGATCGAGCGCGGCGTGGACGACAGCAGCCCGATTCGCACCGCCGCGGTGTTGACGTGCGTAGGCGGGCCGCAGCCGCCGGACGCTTTGCGGCCGGCCTTCTGCGACCGCCGGCAAAAAATCTATCTGGCCCGCGATCTGAAGCGTGATCTGCTGCCCGTCGCGGTTCGAACGAAGAGCACCCCGAAGATCGAGCAGTACCTCCGCTTTACCCAGCGGCCCTGGGTCGGGACCTGCTTCTTCGGGTTCGAGGAGCCGGTGGAGAACATGCCGCAATACGGGCTGGAGTACGGCCGCGTGGCGGGCATCGCGGCTCTCCTCTTGTGTACCGATCTCAAGCCCGAGGGGAAGGAGCCGCTCCTGGTGAACTACGTCCAGATCGGGATTGACCTGGGGGGCATGGTCCGCGCGGGCCATCCCGGCTGGACGGGCTGGGGCGGGCACGGAAGCGGGCGCAAGCTCCCCATCGTCTTCGCCGGGCTGCTCTTGGGCGACGAGCAGTTGGCCAACATCAACCGTTCTTTCCCCAAAGTGAGCTTCGGCGAGGACGAGCAGACCGCGTATGGCGATTGCTGGACGGGAGCGAAGGCCGTCTTCGCCGGCCACTCGGGGATCGATGCAGCCACGGGCGTGGGCCGCGACCGCGGCAACGCCTGGGGCCCCTACGAGCATGCGCCCCCTTCACAGTGGCAAAGCGGCCAGAAAACCAGCGAGTCGTATCGCCGCTGCTGCACGAGCGTCGGCTGGGTCGCCCAGGCCTTGGCGCTGCGGCTCATGCACGCCGAGAAATCGTGGGCCCACGACGCCTTCTTCGATTACGCGGACCGCTGGATGTACGAGAACGACGCGGGGTTCGTCAAGGTCATCAAGCAGGCGACCGGCCAGGATTACGACAAGCAGTGGGCGCGGCAAGGCCAGGCCTGGGACGCCTTCACGAACGAAATGTGGGCTGCCCATCGCGCGACACTCCCCGCACCGACCGACGGCTGGAAGCAGCAGCACGACGACAGCTACTACCGCGCGGCCATGGAGAAGTCGCAAGGGCCGGCGGAGGGCAAGGCCAAGAAACAGGCCCGCATCGGGCGGCGACGCTCGGCGTAGGGGCCGGGCTCGCCCAACGCGTCGGGCGGCTGGCGGCTCCAACGCAGCGAAGCCCCGGTCGACATCTGCGGGCCACGCTCCGCTTCGCCCCAACCGCCAACCCCCACGCCTTGCCCCTCTCCCGCTTGCCATTCGCCGGCCTCCATCCCAGGCAACCGTTCGTGGTCGCGCTGTCGCAGGCGAGCACCGAGCGGCTGCTGGCAAAGGCGTTGCCGCCGTCGTAGCCTCGGCGGTTCCGCCTTCGTGGACAAGTATGGACTTTCAGATTCACCGCTGAAGAAGTTGGGAGGTGAGGCGACCGGGGTCCAGGCTACGGAGAACGCGACCACCCCCCAGCAGAACGACAGGCGGGGTGTGCGAGAAAGCGACCGTTGCACGGGTTCTCGGCGTCTTCAGTCCCCGGTGGGAAAGACCGCAGCGAGTAGTTGACCACCTTGCGATCAAGGCCTATTCCCGGATAACAAGCGTCCTGTTCGCCGCCGCGTCGCGCTGCCAGACGACTTTGCCCGACGGATAGAACCCGACACTCACGTCGGCCGCCGCGCGTTTTCCCAGGCCAACATGCCGCTCGGTCTGCGCGAAGCTGTAATAGCTCGCCGACGCTTGGCTGTCGTAGATGGTCACCTGCTCGTGCCAGAGGAGTTGCCGGGTGCCCGGCGCGTAGAGGCGGATCTTCGCCCCCGCCGCCCCGCGGTTGCCCGGCAGGCCGCCCGGGCGGACGTTGATCCAGTTCTGCGAGGGCAGGTCATTGCGATAGACGGCGATCTGCCTCCGGTCGCCCAGCGAGGCATAGCCGATGATGTCCAGCTTGCCGTCGCCGTTGATGTCGCCGAAGCACAGCCCGTCGTCGACCGAAGCAGCCGAGAGGTCCTTGATCCCCCAGGCGTCGTTCATGTAAAGGAACCGCCCATCGCCGGTCCCGCGGTACAGCTTGAGGAAGTTGCGGCCATTGACAAGGATGTCGGGCACGCCGTCGTTATCGAAGTCGGTGACCACGGCGACGCCCCACGATGGGGCATTGATGCCGCGGCCGTCGCCCACGAGCAGCCCTTCTTTCTTCGTGAACTTGCCCTTGCGGTCGTTCAAATAGACCACCAGCCGCTTGTTCTCGATGGAGATCAGGTCGGGATAGCCATCCGCGTTCGGGTCGCCGACGCCCTTGATCGACAGCCCCTTCCCGGGCAGGCCCGCCGCGGCCGTCACGTCGATGAAGTTCCCCTGGCCATCGTTGCGGTAGATGCGGCTGCGGCCGTCGGGCGCCCAGTAGTGGCCCCATTCCGAGATGAGGTCGATCTGGCCGTCGCCGTCGATGTCGACCGGCAGGCACAATCGCTCCGCGCGGTCGGGGCCGCCGCACGGCAGCGGGCGGGTGCTCTCGATGAAGCTCCCTTTGCCGTCGGCAAGGTTGAAGTGGATGGCCGACTGGGCGCCGTGGAGCCAGTCGGCCCGGCCGTCGCGGTCGATGTCGATCATGGCCTGCCGCCGGGCCGCGCCGCGGATCATGCCCGTCGGCTCGAAATCGAGCTGCCCCGGGCGGGAGCAGTTGCGCCACCACTGCCCACCGCCGTCCCCGTGGGTCATCGTCAGATCGACCCTGCCGTCCTCGTCGAAGTCGTAGGCGAGGTGGATTTCCGTCGTCGGATATTTGCCCGGAGCCACGCGGAAGTGGCCCTTGCCGTCGTTCAGCGCCGCCAGGGCGCCGGTGGTGCCGTGCGCGCTGAGGAACAGGTCGAGGTGCCCGTCGCCGTCGAGATCGACCAGGTGCAGGCCGCTCAGCCACCACTTCGGATGGGCGGCGTAGTTGTCCTTGACGATCTGCTCCAGTCCGGACTCCCGGGTAATCACCGTAAACCCGGAGCGATGGGTGCCCGGTTCGGCTGGTGGGGGCGGTTCGTTCGCAGCAGCAGAAAGAGCAGCAAGCGACAGGAGGACGATCCCGGGAAGGCTTCGCATGGCGCATCGCTCCTCAAGCCGGAGTGGTCGTTTCCGCGGCCACCGTCCGCAGCGGCGATGCCCATCCTAACACGCCGAACGAGCGATTACAGCACGGTGGCGTCGATCGTATCCTAGCCAAATGCTGATAGTGCTGGCTTCTTGGTAAGGCACCCGGGTTGGGCGTTGAATGGTCGACCGGTTCATACAGTCCCTCCCGGCAGCGGTCCCACTCGATGTCCGATAGGAAAGCCGTTGCCGTATCTCATCAAACCACCCTGTGTGAAACACTCCTCAGGGGCGCGCGTCCTGGCCGTGGTTCCCGGTCGGGCTGCCGTGCCGGATGAGGCTGTAGCCACCCCAATCTGAGCAATCCGGCACACGTTTTCCGGCGCACCCGGGAGAACTCCAGAAACCCGTCGCCCGGGACACGGCGGGCGAAACCGTCCAGATTCGGACCGGAATTGCGTCATCCTCGATGAGACCGCATCACCGGGAGACATTCCACTGGCGGGCATGACGGCCTGGCAGCGCGCACGCGAGGAGTGACCCCCCTTGGCGTATTGCGCCGTGGACCCCTGAGGCACGAGAATAGGATGGTCCCTGGGTGCGGTCCGCGTGGCTTTGTGGCTTTCGAGTTGTTGGCAACCGAGGCGTATCTCGTGTATAATGAGTCAGGGCTTTTAGGAGGCGGGGGGATGAAGGCGCTCGCGAGCGGGCATTGGGGGGCGTGGGGGCTGGGGCTCGTCGCTCTTCTGGTCGTCGGGGCAGTCTCCGGTTGTGGGGGCGCCCAGCGCAAGGCCCGTGAGATCTCCGAATCGAATCTGAAACCGCTGGCGATTCTCTACGGCCAGTACATCAGCCGGAACCGGGGCCGGCCGCCCCCTAACGAGGCCGAGTTCAGGGCATTCATCAAGTCGCTCCCGCCCGAGCGGTTGGCGGCACTCACCGCGAATCGGGACGCCGACAGCCTGTTCATCTCGCCCCGCGATCAGAAGCCCTACGTGGTGGTCTATGGGGGGGCCAAGGGGCCGCCGGGCCCGGGCGGAGCCCCCGTCGTCGCGTACGAGCAGGAAGGGAGCAGAGGCAAACGTTTTGTCGCCAGCTCGATGGGGGCGATCGACGAGGTCGATGAAGCGACGTTCAGGCAGATGGTGCCCTCAGCGAAGGGCCCTTGAGCAGCCGCCGGACGCAGAGAACCTTGCCAGTGGGATTAGCCGAGGCAGTGTTCCCGGGGACTTTTCCAATTCATCTTCAAGTGGGGGACGATGTCATGTTGGGCTCGCGGTGTCATGACAAGAGGGGTTTTACCCTCGTGGAACTGTTGGTGGTGATCGCGATCATCGGGATCTTGATCGCCTTGCTCTTGCCCGCCGTGCAGGCGGCTCGCGAGGCGGCGCGCCGCACGGAATGCACCAACCAGCTCAAGCAGATGGGGCTGGCGTGCCACAACCACGCCGACGTCTGGAAGACGTTTCCTTCGGGGGGCGATACTCCGTGGCCGCCGCTGATCCAGATCAACGGGATGCCCGCCGGCCCGGACAAGCAAGGCGTTGGTTGGGCCTACCAGATCCTCCCTTACCTGGAGCAGACGAGTTTGTACCGGCTGAGCTCGAACATCGACCAGATCGGCAACCGGCCTGTGTCGGGGTACTTCTGCCCGAGCCGTCGCCTGCCGAGGATGGCGGGAGGCTGGTACCTGATGGACTACGCCGGGGCCACGCCCGGCTCGATCACGCGGAATTCCGACGGCACCTATGCGCACACCTACGACGACTGGGGCCGATTCTGGGCCGGCAGGAAGGGCTGGGCGAGTCAGAGCGAATGGGACTACTACGCTTGGACGGTCAGGGACGGGTTGATCTACGACGGCGTCATCGTGCGGACGCCGTGGTGGCGGGAGAAGAACAACGGCGCGGGCGGGCCCACCGGGGGCACTCCCCCCTCCACGTTCGCCGACATCCTCGACGGCACCAGCAACACGATGGTCATCGGCGAGAAATGCCTCAATCCGGGCAAGTACTTCACCGGCGATTGGCACGACGATCGCGGCTGGACCGACGGCTGGGACCCCGACGTGATGCGGATCACGGCCTTCGCGCCGATGGGGGATGCCGACAACATCGAGCAGGCGCCCCGCTTCGGCTCGGCCCATCCCGCCGGCTTCAACGCGATGCTGGCCGACGGCTCGGTCCGCATGCTCAGCTACACGATCGATCGCCACGTGTTCGACTGCCTGGGGCACCGCTGCGACGGCGCACCGCTGGACAACAGCAAGTTCTAGGAGCGCTTGGCCGGGTCATTCGGGCTTCAGGTAGTTGCCGTAGCCGATGATCACCAGCGACAGGACCAGCACGGCCAGCCCCGCGGCCAGCAGCTTCTGGGTCCGCGGGCTGGTGCCCTTCCATTCCAGCAGGGCCATGCCCCAGAGCGTGCTGAAGATGATCTGGCTGGACATGAACACCGACCAGCCGGAGAACTTGAACGCGCCGATCTTCGAGTCGCCCATCGTGTAGAAGACCATCTGCGAGTACCAGCAGATGCCGGCCAGGGCGGAGAGCACGTAATTGGCCACCAGCGGCGTGCTCGCCTTGGAGTAATCCCCCGCGGTGCGGTTCCTGACGTTCAGCATCACGCACCAGACGACGTTCACGGTGAATCCCCCCAGCAGCACCACGACCAGGCCGGGCAGTCCTTGCCAGAGCAAAGACGTGACGGGCTGGGTTTTCTGGGTGAGCGGCACGATGACCTCGCCCGCCGTCCGAATCCCGAAGGCCATCCCCGCGCTCATCACCCCGGAGAAGATCGCGATGGCGATGCCCTTGGGAAAATTGAACTCGGCCACGGCGGCCTTCTTCGCGGCCTCGGACATCTCGCGTTCCTTGGACATGCCCGCCGCGCCGGTGACGACGATGCCCCCCAGGCTCACCACCACGCCGACGAGCAGGGCGATCAAGGCCGCCATTCCCCCCGGCTTGGCCACCATCTGGCCGAAGTCCCCGAGGACCAGCGGCGGCACGAGCGTGCCCACCGCCGCGCACAGCCCGCAGCCGATGGCAATCCCCAGGCCCACTCCCAGGTAGCGAATCATCAGGCCCCAGGTCAAGCCGCCGGCGCCCCACATCGCGCCGAAGAGGTAGCACAAGAGGAGCGTCTTGGCGGGCGTGGCCCCGAGGACCGACAGCACGTTGGGCGACATGGCCAGCGCCAATGCCCAGGGCACGACCACCAGCCCGGCCACGCAGTACACCAGCCAGTAGCTCTCCCAGGCCCAGTCCTTCACCTTCTTGAAGGGGAGGTAGAAGCTGGCCCCGGTGGCCCCGCCGATCACGTACATCAGAATGCCGACAAGTGGGGTGATCTCCATAGCTCGAACCTGTTCGTGTTCAGAGAGAATCGATGGCCGGGCGGTCCTACCGCTTGCTGGTGACTTCGGCCTCGTACTTCTTCACCGCGTCGATCCAGGCCGGTCCGACGGGCACGTTCCGCTTCAGGCAGTAGTAGTCCCAGACGGCGCCCTGGGGCAGCGTTTTCAGCTCCTCGACCATCGCCAGCCGCTCGGTGAAGTTCCCCGCGTGCTCCAGCTCGCGGAGCCTGGCGATCGGCTCCAAGAGCGCGCCCAGCAGGGCCTTGATCATCGCCCGGGTGCCGATCACCCAAGCCGCCACGCGGTTGATGCTGGCGTCGAAGAAATCCAGGCCGATGTGCACCCGGTCGAGGAAGCTGCCGCGGACGATCTCCTCGGCGATCGCCCGCAGGTCGTCGCTCAGGATCACCACGTGGTCGCTGTCCCAGCGAATCCCCCGGCTGACGTGCAGGAGGATCTCGTCGAGGTACAACAGGACGCTGGAGATCTTGTCGGCGATCGTCTCGGTGGGGTGGAAGTGGCCGGCGTCGAGACACAAGAGCTTCCCGGTCTTCACCGCGTAGCCCAGGTAGAACTCGTGCGAGCCGACGACGTAGGTTTCCGAGCCGATCCCAAACAGCTTGGCTTCCACGGCGTCGAGGTTGGCTTTGGGGTCGATCGGCGGGGCGAAGACCTCGTCCAGCGAGCGGCGCAAGATCTCCCGCGGCCCCTTGCGGTCGATGGTCACGTCCTTGTAGCCGTCGGGGATCCAGACGTTGGTGACGCAGGGCGTCCCCAGGGCCCGGCCGATCGCCTCGCCGACCTTGCGGCAGGCGATGGCGTGCTCGACCCAGAAGCGGCGGATCCCCTCGTCGCGATGGGCCAGCGTCAGTCCGTCGGCGGCCTTGGGGTGCGAGAAGAAGCTGGGGTTGAAGTCCATCCCGATCCCCAGTTGCCTGGCCCAATCGATCCACCCCTGGAAGTGCTTGGGCTCGATCTGGTTGCGGTCGACGAACGTCCCCCCCGGCTCCAGGTACATCGCGTGGATGTTGAAGCGGTGCTTGCCGGGGATCAGGCTGAAGGCCTTCTGGGCGTCGGCGCGGAGCTCGGCGGGCGTTCGGGCCTTGCCGGGATAGTTCCCGGTGGCCATGATGCCGCCGCCGGTCAGCCCCGCCTCGTTCTCGAAGCCCCCCACGTCGTCCCCTTGCCAACAGTGGATCGAGATGGCGATCCGCCCCAGCCGCTCGATCGCCTGGTCCGTGCTCACGCCCAACTCGGCGTAGCGCTCCTTGGCCAACCGATATGCGTTTTCAATCGTCGCCGTGTTCAAGGGCAACCTCCTTTGCTGTAAGACAAGGGGTCCTCTGGGAGAGATCGTCACGCCCAGTCTGTCAGTCTGTTGGAAAGTCGGATCGCGGTACGCTGATTTTGCCGTGAAAGGGGCGGCAATGCCAGGGGGCGGAGGAGAATCAAGGACCACGGGCCCCCACCGCAGCCCACTAGTAGAGGGGAAAAGGCCCGAAATCGCCCACCCGTTCCACAAACCTTGGGCCCGGTTTACAATAGGAGGTAGGCTGTCCGCTGGGGGACCACCCTGCGGCGGCGCGACTTCCCATTGCCCCTCGATGACCGCGGATGGAATCCGATGAAACCCGAATCAACCTTCCGCCAAAAGCTGAAACTCGTGCTCCTTGCGGCCATCGGCTGGGCCGGCTCCCAGGGCCTGGCATGGGCTCAGGCCACCGACAGCTCGGCAGGCTCCGGCTCTCCCGGGGGATTGGTCTACGTGGCCTCCTACGCCGTCGTGATGCTCGGCATCTTCTTGGGTGTCTTTTCGGTCGTGATCTCCGCCCGGCGACGCGACCGAGCCAAGCAGGACGCCTTCAGCGATCGAGCCAAGTAGCTGGGGCCCTCCGGGAATTGGAGCATCCAGCCCCGTTAGGGGCGTAAGTCAATAGCCCAGGGCGCGAGCCCTGGGTGCTGGGAAGCCTATCTGCGCGGAAAGCCCCGCAAGGGGCGACAGAAGCGCCGGAAGCAATTCCTTTCGCCCCTGTCGGGGCTCACGGAGCATAAGCGACCCCTTCCCCAGGGCTCACGCCCTGGGCTATTGCCTCTCGCCGCTACGCGGCTGCCCAGCACAGGCACGATCCTCGGTTCTGACTTGGCCAATTCCCGGACGCGCTCAAGAAGCTATCATTCCTCGAGCGTCACCGCCGCCAGCACCGGCGCCGCCGGGGTCCCCAGGTCGCGGAAGACGATCTTCTCGATCTTCGCCGGCCGGAGCGTCACTCCCAGGACGTTGAGGTGCCACGGGTCGCCCCGCAGGCCCGCCACCGCCTCCTCGGCCTCCGGCGAGGCGGTCCATTCGTCGGCCGTGCGGCCGGTCACCAAGGGCACGATCTGCCGCTGGCCGTCGGCGTAGTGGACCTCATATTGGGCCACCGCGCCGTACGGGCCGGTCCCGTCGTCCGCCGGGGCCCAGCCATGGACATTCCCCAGGAAGAACAGCCGCTTGCCCGAGCGTCCGACCGCGACCTCGACCTCTTTGGGCCACGTGCGGCCCTTCGGCGCGTGGGGCGAGTGGAGCACGATCAGCCCACGGCCCTGGTTTTTCGCCGGATCGATGATCTGGAAAGGCACCCCGGCCAGGACCTGGCGGCCCACCGGCATCCCGGTGAACAGGAGCTTGCCCGGCTTGGGCACCCCGAACGGCGCGGTGAACGGGTCCGTGTTGGCCAGGGGAGCCAGGTCCAGCAGGACGCAACGCTCGGCCCCGACCGGCCGGTCCAGCGGGAGTGCGACCAGGTCCGGGATCGGCTTCCACAGCGGCGGGGCCGATTGGCCGTAGAGCCGGACCACGGTGGCGAAGTCCCACGCTTTTTTCTGGTCCGCCCGGGCCACCACTTCAATGCCGGGAAGCGAGCCGACCAGCGGCCGCGACTTAGGCAGATGGAGCACCACCCGCTTCGGCGGCTTGCGGGTCGGCAGTTTCAGCTCGAGCTGGACGCCCGCCGCGGTCCCCCGGCTGTGCAGGCTCATCGGCCCAAAATGGGTCGGCGCCTGCTCCACCCGGATCTCTTTGCCCTCGGCCAGCCAGCCGTCGGGCACGGCCGCCAGCAACTCCAGGTCGTCCCCCCGCTCGTGCACGAGCATGTGGCGGAGCATCAGGGCGTAGTTGGCCGCCCCGGTGACGTGCGGGATGGTGTTGCCCCAGGCAAACCGCCGCTGGTAGTAGATCCCCTCGGGAAAGGCGTGGGCCGCAGTGGAGTGGAGCAGGTACCAATAGAAGTCCTCGACGACCTGCTCGTGCTCGCCCCGGGCGAGCGTCGCCATGGTCGTGTAGGCCGACATGTAGGGGTGGATCGCTCCCTCCGTGCCGAGCCAGCGGATCGTTCCCTCGATGAATCCGCCGCCGTGAATCTTGCGGGCATGATGGATCATCGCCGCCACGCGGGGGTCGTTGCGGTCGAAGAGTTCCGTGGGCCAGAGGGTCTCGGTGTTGCCCCAATGCGTGCCGTCCTTCTCCCAACTGGGCGGGAAGTGGGGCACGCCCGCCCGCTTCCAGGCCGCGTCGATCGCCTCCCGATAGGCCGCCGCCTCGGACTCGAGCTCCTTGGCCTCGTCCTGGTGGCCAAGGATCCGGGCCGCGTCGGCCGTCGAGAGCATCCCCCGCAGGTTCCACACGTCGTAGCCCACGATGTGGTGCTTGCCGTCCCAGAGGAACTCGCCGTCGGCGGGCGCGACCGGCAGCACGCCCTCAAACGGCGAGCCGGCCGGGGCCTCGCGCCGGGCCTTCTTGGTCCACGCGACCGCCCCACGCATCTGCGGATACGCCTTCTCCAGCCACGCCCGATCGCCGGTGATCTTGGCGTACTGCCAGAGGACCCAAACGGCCTGGCCGTTGGCGTCAAACTGCTTCTGCTGCGACTCGAAACGGCCGTCGGGCCGCTGGCACTTCAGATAGTGGTCAACTGCCTTCCGGGCCGCGTCGGCCAGGCCGGCCTCTTCCAGCTCCATCACCTGGTATCCGCCGTCGCGGATGTAGAACTCGTCGTAAAAGCCCTCGCCCCCTTTGAGCACGCCGTGGTCGTTGGCGATCAACTGGCAAACGTGGGCCGCCAGGAGGGCTTCGGTAGCCTTGCGGCAGGGGACCTCGATCCGGGCCGCGTGGGCCATCAGTGCTTTCCAGTACTCGACCGTTCGCTTCAGCCACACCTTGGCGTCCTCCTTGGCCAGCACCGAAGGGTCCTTCACCGGGGCGAAGGGAATCCGGAACACCACCTCCGCCGACGTGCCCGGGGCCAGCGAGAACTCGTGGCGCGTGGTCGCCCCGCGCGGGCCGGTCTGGACGAGCGAGACCTGCCCTTCGGCCTGTGCGGACCCGGCGTTAGTGGCCTTCACCAAGATCCAATTGAGGAAGTTCTCCCCTTCGGTCGGCCAGTCGAAGGCCTTTTGCCAGTCCTTCGCTGTCGGCAGAGGCGTGGCCCAGAGGGTGAAGTCGTAGCGGACCGGCCCGTCGGAGGCCGAAAGCAGGATCACCGGCAGCCAGCCCTCCAGGAGCGTCTTGGTCTGCTTGCGGCTGAGGGCCGCGTTCTCGTGGCCGAAGCGGACCCGGGCCTCGCCGTCGGCCACGAGCAGCCGGTTGTCGGGCGTGATCCGCGTGCCGCGGTCGTAGTCCTTCAGCCCGATCACGTTCCACGAGTTGCGGAAGTAATCGAAGGGCTCCTCGGCTTTCAGCGGGCAAGGTAGAGCTGACGCGATGAGGAGTGCCAGCAGGGCACTCCAGGAAACATTGCGGCGATGCACGTTCATGATCCGTTCCTCCCGGGGGTCGAGCGACCTGACGAGTTGACAAATACGGCCCGTAGCACAGAGAATTGACATTGTGGGGCCTTCCGATGCGATGGTAAATAGGGGGCAATGTTCTAACCCTATAGGGGAGGTTGAGTAAATCATGCGACCGGAAGACATCCGCGATTTCTTGCAGCGGCGGCCGTTTCAGCCCTTCCGGCTTACCCTGACCGACGGGCGGACCTACGAGGTTCGGCACCCGGAGCTGGCGATGGTGGGCCGATCGACGGTGGCCCTCGGCCTGCCTGCACCCGACGATCCCAGCCCTGTGTACGATCACCTGGTCACCGTGTCGCTCCTGCACATCATGCAGTTAGAGCCGTGCGAGGCGGGCGGATCGGCGCAGGTGGGTGAAGGATGATCGGCGCTAGGCACCTTTGGGCCCTCTTTTTCGCCTCGCTCGGTCTGTGGGGTACATACGCCAGTGCCCACTGGTACAAGCCCAAAGGCCCGTGGGCGCCTGCCCGCAAGCAGATCTTCGTCGGTTGCCTGCTGTTTGTCGGTGCATGCCTGCTGATCGTGGCTGGTCTGACGGCGAATCGGTTCCGCGGGTGGATGGTCGCTCCGTTGGGAATCTGCTACGCAGCGTTCCTCGCGCTGCCCTGCTACTTCCCCGTCTTCAACCAGGGGCTCCTCCGCGTTGTCCGCAACGTGCTGTTCGTTGCCGTCGCCATGGCGTGCTTCGCGGTCGCCACGGGGATTATACCGACGGGCTGGCTCGGCCTTTAGGTGATCTGGGCTGCGTCCAAGACTGCTTCCCGATCGCGCTATGGGCAAGGACGTGCTCGATGACGATGGCCAGCGCGCTGGCGCGGATGTCGCGAATGCGACGTCCGTTGAGGAACACCGCAGGCGTGCCGTCCACACCGAGGCGCTGGGCCAAGGCCACGTCGCGCTCGACGGCCGCCAGCGCGCCGGCGGCGGATCGGTCCCGGGCGAAGCGCGCCGCGTCCAGTTGCGCCCGATCGGCGGCCCGCGCGAGCGCGTCGCCGTCAAGGGGGGCTTCCGCGGTAAAAAGGGCCTGAGAGAAGGCCCAGAACTTTCCTTGGCGGCGGGCCGCCGCGGCCGCCGCGGCCGCGTCGCAGGCCAGGGGGTGCCGGGTCCGCCGCACGGCCGGATTGCACGCGGCGTCCAAGGGGAAGTGCTTGTAGACCACGCGGAGTCTTTGGGGAAAGCGGCGGAAAAGCAGCGGCAGGTCGCGCGCAAACCGCCGGCAGGCGACGCACTGGAAATCGCCGAACACGACGAGCGTGGCGGGAGCGTCGTCGCGGCCGAGCGTCGCATCCTCGCCGTCCAGCGGGATCTCCAGCACCGGCGAGGCGTCCCACGCGGCCAGAAGTTCAACCGGGCTGGGAGCGCGCTCGCGCCGCGCGCGGGCCAGCGCCGCCTCCAGGTAGACCCACTGATAGAGCACCACGGCGACCAATCCCACGGCCAGGAACGCCACGACCTTTCCGCGGGCTGCGCCCGGATCGGCAACCGTTCCCCCGAGCAGATACCGCGCGGCGGCGGCGAGGCTGCGGGCGAGCCGCCGCAGCGTGGCCCCGCTGCTGCGGTACACGAGCACCGCCAGCACAACGTTCAGCACGTGGAGCACCGCGCAAAACCGGCAGAACGGCGCCCGGCCGGTGGCCATCACCAGCAGCAGGCCCAGGCTCGCGACGGCCGCCAGGAGCGACATCAAGACAGCGCCGACGCCGGCCTCGAAGGCAAAGCCGTCGCCAAGCGAAAAGCCCAACAAGAGCAGCGTCGTCAGCGCGCCGTAGTAAACGATCCCCCAGCCCGCCAAGGGCAGACCGAGTTGGGTGGCCCAAGGACTTGCCAGCGCATCGTCGCAACCGCCGCCGAGGACGACGGAACACACGTCGAACGCGGCGAGGGCGACCGGGTCGGCCACCACCAAGTGGCGATACAACAGGTAGCCGGAGATTGCCACCCCGAGCGCGATCAGCGAGAGCAAGGTCAGTCGCATTTCGTGGCCGAGACGTAACGGGAAGCAAGCCGGAAGGGCAAGAACGGGGACTGCAAGCTGCGCGCAGCCCGCAGTCCCCGCGCAGACGCATCTGTCAAGTTGGCGCAAAAGCCTGACGCCAGCGACTAGTGTCCCGTCAATCTTGGATTGACGCGTGACGCAAAATCGCCTTTCTCAAGGCGCCGCTGACGGAATACGCCCTGCGAAAACTGTGGCCGTCAATCGAAGATTGACGAACGACTACTCGGGGACGCCCTCTTCCAGTTCGGACTGCGCCTTCAGCACCGGATCGAGCCCCTCCAGCGTCGAGCAGTCGTCGCCCGCCACAAGGGTCGAGTCGGTCGGGACAACCACGTCGCCGTGGCCTTCATGGGCCGGGACAGAGTTGCCGTTGACGTCGATCACGTGGGCGGTGAAACTGCTCACCAAGATTTCCCCCGTGTCCGGGGCGACCGTGAACTCGACGTCGTCGATGTGACAGACGAGCACTTGCTCCATCGGCGCGGCAAGCGCCAGGTGCATCAGCGGCAGTGCCGCTAGAAAACCGACAACAGCCAAAGCAGCGACTAGACGTCTCATCATCTACCCTCCAGCGAAAAGCGACGTTGCCCTGGGGTGCCGGCCCGCGTGAGATGCCTTCCTGCAGGATGAGGCCCGTGATGAGATAAGCGCAGTCTAGCAAGCTTCGCTGAGGCGTCAAGCCTCTTGGAGCGAATTCAATCGAAATCCCCCAGATTAAGTGATTCCACACACTGTCCGTAGCATTGCTAGCCACGGGGCTTACGGCAGGGCGGCGACGTGAGCGCTTCAACACCGGCGGGGTGACGATCGAAATGAGTATGGTCTCTACAGGCTAAGTACCTATTGTGACTGCGAGCGGGGTCTGGCCTCGACCGCGAGCGGGGTCTGCCGTCAAAACACAGATTCAATCCTCCCAGGCAGTTTGGGCGGCATTGGGGCGGGATTGCGATCAGCCCCGATCCCTTCGATCCCTTCTCCTCTGATGGCTGCTACTCCGGTACGTTCACCGGCTGGCCGCAACGTCGGGCCCAGCGGAAGGTGGCCATGAACTTCGGCGACTGGGCGGGGTCGTCGTCGTAGTACTGCATGATTCCCCAACTGCCCCATTTGCTCCAGGAGCCGACCGAGGAGAAGTAGCAGAACAGGTCGCCCCCTTCGGCGGCCCACGCGTCGTAGTACTTGCGGTAGATCTCGCCCAGCCGCGGGTGGCGGTTGGCGGCCTGGAGCAGGCGCGTGATCGTGTCGCTGTTCTCGACCCCGCCGACGCCCACCATGTGCTGGCCGCCCTCATAGGCCACCAGCTTCAGCCCGTACTTGTCGGCCACCTTCTTCTGGGCTTGGATCCAGCGGATCGATTCGGGCAGGGAGGTTTGTTCCATGTAGTTCAGCGCCTGGTCCACGGTCCACTTCTCCACGTCGCCGGCGGGCGGTTTGCCTTGGGGCGCGACGTTGCAGGAGACGTAGGGTGCGATCGCCAGGGCATCGGCGTGCCGGTAGGCATCCTGGAACTCGACGACGCGCTCCGAGACATAAGAGTTGGCGGCCTGGGTGGGCAAGACCCGCACCAGCCGCTCCCGGCCGCCAAACACCTCCTCCCAAATCTTGAAGACCTGCACCGACCGGTAGGCGGTGTATCGCCACGCGGCCTCCCAGGGCTTTTCGGCGAAGCCCAGTTTCCGCCCTTGCTCGCCGGCGTACCTGGACTGGGGGAAGATGCCGTTCCACACCTCGTTGGAGTACTCGACGTAAATCTTGCGGCCCGGATCGAGCCGGGTCTTGACCATCCGGGCGAAGTTGCGGACGTAATCGTCGTCGGCCAGGTGCGGCATGCAGAACCACGGGTCCGCCCGGAGGCGATTGGCCAGGTCGATCATCACCTCCGGTGCGACGCCCTTGGCGGAAAACGTGGCGTCCTCGGGCTTCGGCCGCTCGGCCCACGTGCGGATCTTCGAGCCGTTGGTCTCCATCCAGTCCATGAACCGCAGGCAAGCGACCCCCTGCCACCGCTTGAGGAAGACGGGATGGAACGGGTTGGCGCGGTAGGAATCCTCGAAGCCGGGCACGATCACGCGGATGTTGCGGACGTAGTTGCCGGGGTTGGTCTGGAGGAGCTTGAGGTGAAAGCCTCCCTTGGAGGAATCGACCTGGATCACCATCCGGCCGGGCTCGCGGGAGACGACCGCGGCGGCGTTCCACGCGTCCAGTTTCCCCTGGCCATCGTAGAGCACGGTATACCGGCCGCTGGGGTAATGCCCCGCCGCGATCGTGCACAGCGGCGTCTCGGCCCAGCAGTCGGCATCGAGGCTCTTGACCCAGCCGCGCTCGTCCAGGGCCAGCGCGGGTCCCTTGCCCCAGGGCTCGCCTTTCTGCTGGCTCACCCAGGGCCGCGACAGTCGGAAGACGTCGACAAAGGGCAGCTCGCTGTTCCAATCGGCGGGGCCGTTGAGATTGATGCCCAGCCGCGGCTTGGCGCCGGGCCGCTTGGCGGCTGCGGGGGCCGAATCGCTCGCCGCGGCCGGGACCGCCAGGGCCAGCGCCGCGATGAGCATCCAAGACTTTCGGCAAAACCGAACGGGGTGGCGAGACACGGCAATCTCCTCCCTCGGTCTTGGGTCAGAGCTTGACTAATGTCGGCCTGACCCTACGGCGTGACCTTCAGGTGACAAGTCGCGGCCTTTCGGGACCTTTCCACAGCTTCACCACGAGCATACCCCGAAAGAGTTCGTACGTTGCGTTCCCCCAGTCGATTTCGTGCCCCGTCTTGCGCGGACCGTCCTCCCTGGCTATTCGTACTGCCATTAGGGCTGCTTCAGCGTGGTCCCTTGGTGGAAGTCCGGAAAGTGAGACGGTCGACAGGTGGGCTCCCCAAATCTCTTCGTCTGAGGACGAGAGGGCGGCAACATCCGTCTGACCGGGAACGCGATCGAATCCCACGAGGAAGACATACTCGAGGCCCGCCCCAATGGGTGCGTCGCCCCTCTTTCGCATGTGTACTCGTAGAAGCCTCGCGCCACAGTTCTGGCACACGCTCTTGTCCCCACGAAACTCCGCTAGATCCTGCGAGGGGGCGCCGCAGAAGCAGCAGAGTGCAGTACGCGCGTCTGTTGAATGGGCGGGAAAACGCAGGTGGTCCGATACGTCTCCCTTCGCCGCCCGAAGGATAGTAACAGCCGCCACAGCTAGTAGGACCACGAGGAATGCCGTGACGGCGAGGCAGGCAAGTCCAATAACGTTCATAGGGACGTCCTCGGGTTGTGTTGGTTCAGCGTGAACTGGAAGGTGGGGCGTTGCGGGTTAGCGGGTTGAAAGGGATCGGTTTACGGGCTCCTCTGGTATGTGGTCCGAAGAACATCAACAGGGCCACGCCGACGGCCGCGAGAGTTGCGGACCGGAAAGCTCCCTGGACGACATACTTGATTGTCCAAAGCTCCGAATGCATTACGCATACCGTCGCCGAACTTCCCATAGGCGACTGTCCCTAATTCCGCCCTGTATCGCATCGGACCCGTTGGACCACTGCGGCAAAGGGTCACACTTTAGATATTTCTACGGCAAGACTTCGGTGCCCTGTCCGCCATCACTTGTGGCTTCGTCCCGAGTGCTAGCACAACCAATGGTAGGTAACCGGCCGAAGTCTTGCTGAAGAAATAGTGAATAGCGGGGTATAATCGGTGGGTTGTCCCGGCTTTGCCGCGGGATCGGCCGCGAGTGTGGGAAACCGCTATTCACTATTCAAGCTCTGACCCCAAGGGCACCAAGGGCGCCACCTGGGACACTCCCCAGTATACGGCCGGGTGGCGGGAAGGGAACCCTTGCAGCCGGGATCGTGGCAAGGATAATCGAGGGTATGGGGGCCACGCCGGAATTGACGCCTGAAGAACTGACCCGCTACGCCCGCCAGATCGGCCCGGGGGTGCTTGCCCCCGAGGGGCAACTCCGTCTGAAGAACTCCGCGGTTCTCGTGACCCGGGCCGGGGGAATGGGCGGGCCCGCCGCCCTGGCGCTGGTCATGGCCGGCGTGGGGCGGGTGGTCATCGCCCATGGGGGGAGCCTGGTCTTGCCCGACCTGAACCGGCAGGTGTTGGGCTCGGAGGTCGGGCTCGGCAAGCTGAGGGCACCGCGTTTTGCCGAGGCGCTGCGGGCGATGAACCGGCACGTCAGCGTGGAAGCCATCGACCACGAGCCCGACGACCAAGAGGCCCGAGAGCTTGCCCGGCGGGTCGACCTGATCCTCTCCTCCCCGCCCACGTTCGCCGAGCGCCTGCGGCTGAACCGGGCCGCGGTCGAGGCCGGCGTTCCGCTGGTCGATGCGGCCCAATGGGGGATGACGGGGACCCTGATCGTCGTCGCTCCCGGCCGCACGGCCTGCCTCCGCTGCCTCTATCCCGAAGAGCCGGAGTTCGACGAGTTGTTTCCCGTGATCGGGGCGGTCTCCTCGGCCCTCGGGGCCCTGGCGGCCCTGGAGGCGATCAAGATCCTCTCGGGGACGGGCGCGGCCTTGTTCGGGCGGCTGTGGATGATCGATGCGTACCGCGGCCGCACCTCGATCGTCCAATTGCAGCGGGACCCGAATTGCCCGTGCTGTGGAGGCCGCGCCGCAACACTCCAAGGGGAGATTTCCCTGTGAACATTCGCGTGGTGATTACCGGACGGGGCTACCCGGCGGCCGAGCCGTTCCCCGGACACTTGACGCTTGCCGACGGCTGCTCGCTGGACGAAGCCCTCCAGACGTTGGCGGCCCTGGCGCCCGCCGGTCGGGGGCTGGCCGCCAGTTGCCTGGTGGCGGTGTCGGGCACGCACCTGGGCACGATCCGCAGCCACCGGCCCAGCGTCCTCGGCGACGGCGACGAGCTGATGATAATCGCCCCGGTTGCCGGCGGCTGAACGCTCGTTGTGCACTGAAGTCTGTCAGAGTTCCATTAGACGGGTGAGCCATGTCGCGACCTCTTCCCAAGTCCGGCCTCAGCGCAACACCATGGCTCGTCCTCGGAGGGTCTCTTGCAGCGATGGCGGTGCTGGTGCTCCTGCTGTGGAGGCCGTCGCCGGACCGCGGGCAGCGGGAGGAACTGGTCCTTTACTGTGCAGCCGGCCTGCTCAAGCCGGTCGAAGAGATCTCGGCGGAGTACCAGAGAGAGTACGGGGGAAAGATCCAGATCGAGCCGGGCGGGTCGGGCACGCTGCTGAGCAAGCTCCGGGTCGCGCCCGGGTCCGCCGACCTGTTCCTGGCCGCCGAGGAATCGTACGTCCGCGAGGCCCGCGCGCAAGGGCTGGTCGCCGAGATCCTTCCCGTGGCCCGGCAGCACGTGGTCATCGCGGTCCAGGCCGGCAATCCGCGGAAAATCGCCGCCCCGGCGGACCTGCTCCGCCCCGAGGTGACCGTAGTGTTGCCCAACCCGGAGCTGGCGGCAGTGGGGAGGGCCGTGAAGCGGGCGCTGGCCGGCAGCGGCCAGTGGGACGCGCTGGTGGAGCAGACAAGGCAAGCAAGCGCGAAGGTGTCGCTCGTGGGAACCGTGAACGAGGCGGCCCAAGCGGTGAAGCTCGGCGCGGCGGACGCGGCGATCGTGTGGGACGCCACGGCGCGGCAGTTCGGCATCGAGTTCGTGGAAGTGCCCGCGCTGGAGCAGAAGACCGTCGAGCAGGTGACGCTCGGCGTGGTCGCGTCCGGCGAGCACCCCGCGGAGGCGCTGCACTTCGCCCGCTACCTGGCGGCCCGCGACCGCGGGCAGGTGTCCTTCCAGAAGCACTACCTCCAGCCGCTGGAGGACGCCGACGCGTGGGAGGACCGGCCGGAGCTGGTGCTCATGTCCGGGGCGATGCTCAAGCCGGCGGTCGATGAGGTGGTCAAAGAGTTCGGCGAGCGGGAAGGAGTGACGATCAACACGATCTACGCGGGCTGCGGGCTCCACGTCGCCCAAATGAAGGCGATGAAGCAAGGCGAAGTCCTGCCCACGCATTTCCCCGACGCCTACTTTTCCTGCGACGTCTCCTTCATGCGGATGGTCGAGCAGTGGTTCGAGGCCGCGAAAAACATCTCCCGCAACGACATGGTGCTGGCCGTGGCGAAGGGGAATCCCAAAGAGGTGCGGTCGATCAGCGATCTGGCCCGGCCGGACCTCCGCGTCGGGCTGGCCCATCCCGTCAACTCGGCGCTCGGGGCCCTGACCGACGACCTGCTCAAGAAGCTTGGCCTCCACGACAAGGTCTACGCCCCCGGCCGCAAGTATCCGGTCCTTCATACCGACGCGGGCCACATGCTGGTCAACCAACTGCGGACCGGGGCCCTGGATCTGATCGTGGTCTACCGCAGCAACGTGCTGAGCCACTCGGACAACCCCGACAAGCACCTGGAGATCGTGGAGATGAATCTCCGCGAGGCGGTTGCCATCCAGCCCTACGCCGTGGCGAAGGACTCCGAGCACAAGCACCTGATGGGGCGGCTGCTGGAGGCGATCCTCGCGCCCGAGTCCCAGAAACGCTTCTCCGACGTGGGATTCCAATGGATCGCGGAAAAGGAATCGAAATGAGCGCGGACCCGTCCTCTCGATCCGCGGGTGGCCGGGAGTCGTTCGCCGGGGGCGCGGCCCCCGGCGAAAGCCGCCAGCCGCGCCCCGGCTCGGATGCCCTGTTCGTCGCGGGCCTGGCCGCGCTGCTGGGTTCCTACGTCGTGCTGATTGCGGGGCTGCTCGTGGCGCTCGGCTCGTTCACTTCCCCGGCCCATCTCGCGCAGGCGATGGCCAGCGAGGAGATCCGCTATGCCTTCCGCCTGAGCCTGGTGTCCTGCACGCTCGCCACGCTGTTGTCGCTCTGGGTGGCGATCCCTGCGGGATACCTGCTGTCGCGATTCAACTTTGGCGGGCGGAGCCTGGTCGATGCCATGCTCGACATTCCCATCGTCCTGCCGCCCTTGGTGATCGGGCTGGCGCTGTTGATTCTCTTCCAGACGCCGCTGGGGCGCGCGGTGGAGCGGGTAATCCCGGTGACGTTCGCCGTGCCCAGCGTCGTCCTGGCACAGTTCACCGTGGCTTGCGCGTTCGCGGTGCGGACGATGCGGGTCACGTTCGACCAGATCAGCCCCCGCTCGGAGCGGGTCGCCCTGACGCTCGGGTGCAGCCGCAGCCAGGCCTTCTGGATGGTCGTCTTTCCCGAGGCCCGGCGGGGCATCCTTACCGCCGCCACGCTCGCCTGGGCACGCTCGCTGGGGGAATTCGGGCCGATCCTGGTCTTCTCCGGCGCGACCCGGCTGCGGACCGAGGTCCTCCCCACCACGGTCTTCCTCGAGCTGAGCGTGGGCAACATCGAGGCCGCCGCGGCGGTCTCGCTGGTCATGGTTCTGGCAGCCCTCGCGGTGCTGATCCTGGCCCGATTGTTCGGACTGCGTGGAACGGGGTTGATCTGAGGACCCGCAGCATGATCTCGCTCTCCGAACTCACGATCTGCCAAGGCGGCTTCTCGCTCCGCGGCGTCTCGCTGGAGATCCCGACCGGCCAGTACGGCGTTCTCATGGGCAAGACCGGGACCGGCAAGACGACGCTCCTGGAGGCGATCTGCGGCTTGCGCCCCTTGACGGCCGGCCGCATCCGGCTGATGGGCCGCGACGTGACCAACTTGAGGCCGGCTGCCCGCGGCCTGGGCTACGTGCCGCAAGACGGCAGCCTCTTCTCGCGGCTCACCGTCCGCGAGCACCTGGCGTTCGCCCTGGTGATTCGCCGCTGGAGCCGGGCGGCGATCGACCGGCGCGTCGAAGAGCTTGCTCAGCTTTTGGGAATTGAGCACCTGCTCGATCGCCGGCCCAGCGGGCTCAGCGGCGGGGAGATCCAGCGGGTGGCCCTGGGCAGGGCCCTGGCCATGCGCCCCGGCGTCCTGCTGCTGGACGAGCCCCTCAGCGCCCTGGATGAGGATACCCGGCAGGAAATGTACGACCTCTTGCGGTCGGTCCGCCGGCAGACCGGGGCCACCGTGCTCCACGTCACCCACAACCGCTCCGAAGCCGATCGCCTGTCCGATCGGGTCTTCGAGCTGCGGGACGGGGGGGTCTGCGATCTGACCCGGGAAAACCCCGCCGCATGAGCGGGAACCGCTCGCCTTCGGCTCGCGGCTATACGGCGACATGACGGTCGACCGCTCGCCTTCGGCTCGCGGCTATACGGCGGCATGACGGTCGACCGCTCGCCTTCGGCTCGCGGCTATACGGCGGCATGACGGTCGACCGCTCCCCTTCGGCTCGCGGCTATACGGCGGCATGACGGTCGACCGCTCCCCTTCGGCTCGCGGCTATACCAAGATTGACGCCGTTTGCCGCTCTCCAGCCGCGGGCAATTCCTAAGTGCCCAGAGATCCCTCGCGGACGGCCAGCAGCGTCGCCGGGCCGGAACCGGCAGCCGGGCCCCAGCCAAGCCCTTCCGCCGACGCCGGGATCAGCACCGTTTCGCCGGCGCGGAACCAACGCCGGTAGGGCCCGGACGTGCTCGCCAGCTCCGCCGATCCTTCCAACACCAGCCAGATCGAGAGCCGGCCCGGATACGGCATTGCGAGCGAGCCGGCGAGCCAAAAGCGATCCAGGGCGAAGTAGGCGCAGGCGACCAGGTGTTCCCCGCGAACCCCGGAAGGCAGCCGCTCGATGGGAGCTGCGGAGACCGGCCTGACCGGGCCCGCCGACCAGTCGATCGACCGCAGCGCCTCCTCGCGGTGCAAGGGCCGGGGCTTGCCGTCGCTTGCCAGGCGGTTCCAATCAAACAGTCGGAACGTGGCGTCGCTCGGCTGCTCCACTTCGGCCAGCAGGACGCCTCCGCCGGCCGCGTGTACGGTTCCGGCGGGCAGGAAGAGGCAATCTCCCGCCTTCGGCACAAACCCGTGCAGACCCTCGGCCAGTCTTCCCGCGTCCAGCAGGGCCTCGACCGTCGCCCGCGTCGTGCCCGGGAGCAACCCGGCGTAGATCCGCGCCCCGGGCTCGGCCTCGACGACCACCCAGGCCTCGCTCTTTCCCGACGGCTCGCCGAGGAGCTCCCGGGCGAACTGGTCGCTCGGGTGTACCTGGATCGAGAGCAGCTCGTGGCAGTCGAGGAACTTGACGAGGAAAGGGAAGAGCTGAGGCGGGGGGACCGCGCGCCCGAGCAGCTCCTCGGCCCGACTTGCCCAGACGTTGCCCCAACCTCCGGCCTCCCCAGATTTGAGGCCGAAGGTAAGGCTCGAAAACCAGCGGCTCCATGGCAGTCGGCCCCTCGATCTCGGATCGCTCCTAGCGGTGGCACACGGCCTTCGTCAATTCGCCGTTTTGAACGACTGGGGCGTTCCCGGCCCTACTTGCCTTGGCCCCCGCCGTTTCCGGCGGCGAGCTCGCGGGCGGCAACGGCCAGGGTGGTGTAGAACTCCTCCAGGTCCTTCACGTCCACCGACGAGAAGGCGATGCGGATGTCCCGGTCGCCGTCGGCGATCACGCCGATCCCGTACTTTTCCAGCAGGTGCCGGCGGTACGTCTCCGCGTCGAGCGCCTTGAGCTTCAGGCACATGAAGTAGCCGGCGTTGAAGGGGTACGGCTCCCAGAGGTCGGCGTATCCGGGCGAGCTGAGGATCTCCTGCACCTTCTTGGCCCGGGCCTCCAGGACACCCTTCTTTTCCTTCCGCTCTGCCGCGAGCGCCTTGCCGGCCATGGCCTTCGCCAGGACCGATTGGCCGAGCTGCGAGCAGTTGGAGATCTCGCTGCGGATCGCCCCGGCGACCTTCTTTTCCAGGGAGTTGTAGAGGGCCTCGTCGCTGAAGAACGCCCGGGTGCTGAAGGTCAGCATGCCGACGCGGAATCCCCAGACGAACTCCTCCTTCGTGGGACCGTCCACCTTGACCGCCAGGATCCGCTCGTGGCAGTCGGCCAGCCGCGCGAAGAGCGACTCCTGGAGCACGTCCTCGCCGTAGAACAGTCCGAAGTAGGCGTCGTCGGTCACCACGACCAGGTTCCGCCCGTCGTCGGCCGCCTGCCGCAGCACCGCCGCGATCTGCCCGGCTTCCGACGTGGTGATCGAGTAGCCGGTCGGGTTGTTGGGGAAGTTGAGCACGAGGATCGTTTTCCAGCTCCCCGCGCGGGTCGCCAGGGCTTGGCGGAGTGCTTCGACGTTGAAGCGACCGCTCGCGTTGAAGAACGGGTACAGCGCAAGCTGCGCCTGGAAACGCACCCCGAACAACAGCTCGTAGTTTTCCCAGAACTTGTCCGGCACCAGGACCATGTCGCCTTTGTTCACGAACAGATCGGCGACCAGGCTGAGCGCGTGGGTCACCCCGCTGGTGACGATCGGCGTCGAGAAGCTTTTCCCCGCCAAACCCGGGTTTTTCTCGACCAGCTCCTCGCGCCATTTCTTCCGCAGATCGGGGCGGCCGGTCGCCGGCGCGTAAGAGAGCGCGTCGGCGGGGCTCAACTCGTTGAAATATCGCATCACCGAGGGGAGGAACATCGGCTTGCCGTTCTCGCGGGCGATGCCGATCGTGGCGTCGTAGCGCTTCGCCTTGTCCCTGGCCTCGGCGCTTTGGGCGAGGATACCCTTGGGGAAGAAAAGCCGCTTGCCCAGCTCCGAGAGCATTCCGTAGACGTGCGGGTTCTCCCGCTCGATCGTCTCGTTGAGCTCGGCCGCCAGCGGGCGGATCTCGGCGCCCGGCACGAGCAGCGAGATCGGCGCCCGCAGCCGCAGCCGCAGCGCCTCCAACTGGTCCCAAAGGACCTTGGGGAACCGGCTGCCGAACTGCTGGAAGAAACCGGCGACGTCCTCCGTCTCCTCGTACCAGTCGGTGCGATTGACGGCGAACAGCTTGTTGAGCGCGTCCCGCGAGAGGTCCAGGCCGGTCAGGTCGAGGCCCTCGATGGTCGGCACGTAGCCGATGGGAGTTTTCACCGCATCGCCCTCTCCGCGGCAGCGGTCGAGGATCCACTCGATCACCCGCAGGTTCTCGCCGTAGCCGGGCCAGAGCAAGTCGCCGTTCTCGTCGGTGCGGAACCAGTTGACGTGAAAGATCCGCGGCGGCCCGGTCATCCGCTTCCCCATGTTCAGCCAGTGCTCGAGGTAGTCGCCCATGTGGTAGCCGCAGAAGGGGAGCATGGCCATCGGGTCGCGGCGGACCTCGCCCAACTTCCCGAACTGGGCGGCCGTCCGCTCCGAAGCCATCGTCGCGCCGACGAACACCCCGTGCTCCCAATCGAAGGCCTCGTAGACCAGCGGCGTCAGATGGGCCCGCCGGCCGCCGAAAACGACCGCCGAGATCGGCACGCCGTGGTGATGCTCCGTGCGGAATGAGGCCGACGGGCACTGGGTCAAAGGGGCGGTGAACCGGCTGTTGGGATGCGCGCCCAGGACGGGGTCGCCGTTCTCCTCCTTCGCCGCGGGTTTCCACGGGCGGCCTTGCCAATCAAGGCCTTCCGCCGGCGACTCGCCCTCGCCCCCTTCCCACCACACGGTGCCGTCCTTGGCCAGCACCACGTTGGTGAAAATCGTGTTGCGGCGGATCGTCTTCATCATGTTGGGGTTGCTCTTCATGTTGGTCCCCGGCGCCACGCCGAAGAACCCCGTCTCCGGATTGATCGCCCAGAGCCGGCCGTCGGTGTCGATCCGCATCCAGGCGATGTCGTCCCCCACGGTCCAGATCCGATAGCCCTTGATCTTCAGGCCTTCCGGGGGAACGAGCATCGCCAGGTTGGTCTTGCCGCACGCGCTGGGGAACGCAGCGGCGATGTACTCGACGCGACCCTCCGGGCTCTCCACGCCCATGATCAGCATGTGCTCGGCCAGCCAGCCTTCGCGCTTGCCGAGATAGCTGGCGATCCGCAGGGCGAGGCACTTCTTGCCCAACAGCACGTTGCCGCCGTAGCCCGAGCCCACGCTCCAGATCGTGTTGTCCTCGGGAAAATGGAGGATCAGCCGCCGCTTGATGTCCAGATCGGCCTTGCCGTGCAGGCACTTGGTGAACTCGCCGCCGGTGCCGAGCTGCTTGAGCACGGGGGTGCCGATGTGGGTCACGATCCGCATGTTGAGCACGACGTAGATGCTGTCGGTCAGCTCCACGCCGATCTTGCTGAAGGGGGAGCCGACCGGGCCCATCGAGAACGGGATCACGTACATCGTCCGCCCCCGCATCGAGCCCTGGAAGACCTCACCCGCCCGCCGGTACCCCTCCTCGGGGGACATCCAGTTGTTCGTCGGGCCGGCGTCCTCGCGGAGCGTCGTGCAGAGGTAGGTCAGGTCCTCCGTCCTCGCAACGTCGTTCACCGCGGTCCGGTGATACAGACACCCGGGAAGCTTCTGCTGATCGAGCGGGATCACCTCCCCGGTCGCCGTGGCCTCCTGAACGAGGCGGTCCTTCTCCTCCGCGGATCCGTCGATCCAGACGACGTGGTCGGGCTGGCAGAGGCGGGCCATCTGCTCGACCCATTCCTGAAGTTTCCGGTGCTGGTTCACGTGCCTACTCGAATCTTTCCAATGGGAACGATCCCCCCCCCGCGCACTGCCACCCTGCTTGGGACCGAAACAGCTCGGCGGGCGTCCAGAGCGCACAAACCCACTGACTATACCGGCGCCGGGCGAGAGCCGTCAAGAACCTCCACAAATCCGGGCAACCGGCGTCCCGCCCATACGGGGGATAGTTGTGTTCGTCCCGAGCCTCCCCTCGTGGAACGCTGGCCGCCGGCACGGTATCCTTCCGTGCAGCCCGAGTAGACTGGAGCAATGACAAATGCAAAATGCAAACTGCAAAAGGCAAAATGCGGCGACACTCTCCACTGGGCGCCTTTCACTTTTCATTTTTCATTTTTCATTTTTCATTTTGCATTCTTCGTCCCTGGCGGTGGCCCTCGCCGCCATCGCGATGTACACGCCCGGGGCCGGGGCGGCCGACGTCTTCGTCCGCGTGAGGGTCGTCGAGCCGCCGGGCGAGAAACTCCGCGTCCACGCCGGCGGATACATCCACGTCGAGAACTGGTACCTCCCCTCGGAGTCGGTCGAGGTCTCCGGGAGGGCTTGGAGCCGGTGGGTCGATCTCCGCAAGTGGCCGCTCCACGGCCGCCTGGATCGGGAGGGGGGCTTGGCCGAGTGGCCCTCGATGAAACTCCGCCTGGAACGGCTCGGCGCGGGAGAACCGGTCCGCGGCTGCTCCTTCGAGGTCCAGTTGGCCGACAAGCCCGACGACACCAGCGTGGTCATCTCGTTCACCGAGAAGAGCGGCTCCGACACGATCGGCTTCCTCCTGCCCCATCCGCTGAGGGGGAAGAAAGGCGAGTTCGAGACCGGCTCGCAGATGACCGCTCGCCACCTGGCCTGGGCCCGGGAAGCGACCGGCGGTGAGGCCCCGGCACTGAAGCGCTTCGACGTGATCACCTCGGTCTGGGGCCACTACGATCCGCTCCTGGCCCGGCAGGCCGCCGACACGCTCAAGCTGCTGGGGTTCAACGTCCTGGCGGGCGTGCCCACCGACGTCTTGCGCCAGGCGGGCATGCGGACCTACGCCGCCACCGGGCACCTCGTGGCCGATCCCGAGGAGTCGGCAGCCACCTGGAAAAAAGGGGACGCAGCTCAAATCGCCCGGGCCCTTCGGACCGACGAGGGCCGCTGGACCTACGAGCACATGGCCCACTGGGTGATCGCCGACGAGATCCAGACGATGGACTTCCGCCGCGTCGACCCGGCGAAGCTCAACCGCCGCTTTCGCGACTATCTGCGCAGCCGGGGCGAGACCGACGCCTCGCTGGGCCGGCCGATCGAGAGCGTCGAGTACCCCGCCAAGGCGATGCACGAGAAGACCCTGCCTCGCCGGGCCGACCTGCCGACGCGGAAGATCCATTACTACGCCGGCAAGTTCGGCCAGTGGTGGTCGGTCAGGCAGCTCCGCCAGACGACCGACCTGGTGAAGCAATCCTTCGCCGGGCTGCCGTCGGGGATGAAGACCGAGACGCTCCCCTCGGACCACTGTTTTTTCAACGCCTGGGGCCCGCCGCACATCGGCATGAGCTACCGCGGGCTGGACCTGTTCGAGATCGGGGCCCAGGAGGCCGTCGATGTGCTGTCGGCCGAAGACTGGCTGGGCCTGAACCACATGTACGGCCCCGGCTCCACCTGGACCGGGCAGCACGCCTTCGGCTACTTCTCGTCGATCCTGCGGTCCGGGATCGGCGACCGCAAGGTCGCCCTGCGGGCCCTGATCACCCCTAGCGACGACGGCTACCTGCGGTTGAAGGCGTACTCGGCCCTTGGTCAAGGGGCGAAGAGCTTCTTCTTCTGGACCTTCGGCCCCACCTACATCGGCACGGAGAACTACTGGTCCGACCTGCGGAGCGAGTACGACGGGATCGCCAAGCTCACCCGGGCCCTCCGGAAGGCCGAGAAGATCCTCGCCTCGGCCAAGCTGGTCCGCGACCCGGTGGCGATCCTCTACTCGGTCAGCCACGACATGTGGCACACCGACGATCCGGCCAGCTTCGTCGAGAACCGGCTCACCTGGTGCGCCCTGCGGCACCTGGGCATCCAGCCCGATTTCCTGCGCGAGGAGGACGTCGAGGCGGGCAAGCTGGCCGGCTACAAGGTCCTCTACGTCACCGGCCAATGCCTCACCCGGAAAGCCTCGCAGAAGATCGACGACTGGGTCCGCTCCGGGGGGATCGTCTATCTCTCGGCCGGGGCGGCCACGCGGGACGAGTTCTTCGAGCCCTGCCTGCCGCCGTTTGCCGCCGCCGTCTGGCCCGAGGGCGCGGCGAACAAAATGATCAAGGAGCGGGGCCACCAGTACAACGAGCGGGGCGACCTGCCCACGATTAAGCCGCTGACCACGGCACACGTCCGGTACGCGAATTCGGAGGCCAAGATACGCGTTCTCGGCTACCGCCTTGATCTCAAGGAGGGAATCGAGCCGGGAGCGACCTGGGGAACGTTCGAGGACGGCCGCGTGGCAGGAGCCATCGTGGGACACGGAGCGGGCGCCGTTGTCGCGGCGGGGTTCCTCCCCGGGCTGGCTTATTCGCCGTTCAAGCCGGGACAAACGACCCTGGATGAGGTCTGGCCGGCGGGCCCGCGCATTCCGATTGCCGCGCCTGTCTTCTACTGGATGGCTGCGGGCGGGACCGAGCCGGCTCTGCACGTCCTGCCGGACGGCGGCAATTTCGCTTCGGACCGCGTCGTCGAGGCCAGCCTGCTCACCGGTCCGGAGGGCTCCGCCATCGTCCTGGTCAACCATTCCTACAAGCCGATCCCGCGCCTCCAGCTCCGCCTGCGATCCATTCACGATTTTTCCGAGGCCAGAAGCACCGAAGGCGTGCCAGTCAAGTCGGAGCGGACAAGGCCCCCGCGCGCGGTGATCGAGCTGCCGCTGGAGTGGACCGACATCGTCTTGCTGCCGAAACGGTAGCATACTGACCGCGGAGGCCGCAGAGGCACGCAGAGGTGTGGGAAGAGCAAGAAGGAGGAGGGAGAAAAGCGAAAGATGGCCACCGATGGTACCTTACAGATCTCTTCCTTTCCTCTGCGTGCCTCCGTGTCCTCTGCGGTTTATCTTCGCTTGTTGCAGGAGCGAATCGCAATGCTCGCTCACCGCAAGATTCTTCAGGTTGCGCTGATCGTAGGGGCGTTGGGCTCGCCGTCGCGGGCGGCGGCCCCGACGGCCGAGGAATTGGCCCTTGCCCGCCGCTGGACCCAAGAGCACTTCCAGCCGGCCAACAAGCTGCCCCGGGCGGTCGCTCGGCCGGCGGCGGAGAACCGCTTCTCGGTGAAGCTCCCGCCGCACCGGTTTGCGGACCAGTTGCGGCCGGAGTCGCCGTTCGGGATCAACACGGCGCTGCGGCCCGATCAGCCGGAGCTGGAGGCCCGGCTCAAGGCGATGCAGGAGGCGGGGATCAAGTGGGGCAGGCAGGATTTTTCCTGGGGGCGGATCGAGCGCGAGAAAGGACAGTACGACTGGGAGGCGTACGACCGGCTGGTCGAGGCCTGCCGCAAGCACGGGATTCTGCTGTTTGGCAACCTGGCCTACGGGCCGAAGTTCCACGACCCCCGCACGCCGGAAGGGGCGGCGGCCTATGCCGCCTTCGCCGCCGCGGCGGCCGGGCACTTCCGCGGCAAGGTGGACCACTGGCAGATCTGGAACGAGCCCAACGGCGGCTTCTGGAAAGGCTCGCCCGCCGAGTACGCGGCGATCCTTGCCGCCGCGGGCAAGGCGATCCACGCGGCGAACCCGCGGGCGAAGGTCCTCGGGCTCAACATGGCCTTCTGCGACGTGCTCTGGGCGGAGAAGATCCTCAAGGCGGTCCCGAACGACTGCTTCGACGTTGCGTGTTTTCACCCCTACCGCCCCCCGTCGGCCCCCGAGGACCGCTTCGACTGGTGGGAGCTCGACCAGTACGTCAAGAGCTGGCACCGGCACGACCTCGATCCTTCGTATCCGCTGGTGCGAATGACGTTCCTCCAGCAGACCGAGGAGCTGGTGAAGGTGATGGAGAAGTTCGGCCCGGCGAAGCCGCTGTGGATCAGCGAGATCTGCTGGAACACGAACATCCACCCCTACGGCTCCTCGGAGCTGCGGCAGGCGGACATGCTCGTGCGGTTCTACGTGCTGGCGATCGCGTCGGGCCGGATCGAGAAGGTCTTCTGGTGGACCTTGCGCGACGGCGGCTGGCGGCAGTTCGACATGGCCGACATGGTCGGCCTGATGCGACCCGACCTGGCCCCCAAGTACAGCTACTACGCCTACGCCTGGATGACGCGGATGCTCGAAGGCAAGCGGCGGCTCCGCAACGACGCCTTCGGGCCGGACGTGTTCGCGGCGGTCTTCGCCGAGGAAGGCGCGGCCGAAGAGCTGATCGTGGCCTGGGCCAACAAGCCTTACGCCTACGTCAAGGTGAACAATTCCCAGGGGCTGACGCTCTACGACGTCTTTGGCACGCGGCGGTTCGTGCCGGTCGACCCGGTGCGGACCAAGAATCTCTCCATCCCCCTCGGTGAAAGCCCGATCTACATCGTGGGTGCCAAGGGGCTGAAGGCGACCGTTCGCCCCGACCCGGGCTGGTGACGCCGTTGGGTGCCCGAGGCGGTGTTGGTCAACAGATTCCGGGTTTTGCCACTTCGGCCCCTCCCCTGCCACGCACTTCAGACAACCTAGCCCCTTCGGTACATCCCGAGGATGCGAGCTGAGCGGACCGGCAGAATGTCAAAGAGCACCCCGATCGCGTACTGCGCCAGGGTCGAGCCTACCAGATCCCGTGGCCCAGTTTCCAGGCGATTTTGCCCTGCCCGGCACCTTGCCGACGGATCTTCCATCGGTGGTATGTTCGCAGGCACACGCCTCGGTCGATGTGACCGACGTGCGCAACCCTCGGCCACTCAACAAAGCGAGGTCGGCTTTCACTCCGTTGGCCATTGGCTCGGCTGAATGAGGACGCAGCGGCGGAAAAAGGGAATGGCGAGGGACGATGAGCCAGACGGCCCGCGCATTGGCCGTTCGTCGCGTCACTCATAATCTTGAGATGTGCTAGACTTGCCATACCGCAGCTCGCGCGAGATAATCTCGTCTCCCAGAAAGCGGCTTCCGAAACCGAGAAGGACGGCAGGCGAAAGGGCTTTCAAACCGACACGCTCTTCTCGTCCCTGGCGATGGGACTAGCATAGTATTCGACCAGGAGAAAGCGGCGCTGACCATTCTCACGTAAGCCGCCCTGCTGTGCAACGGCTGGGCTGCTGAGCAGCAGGAGTTGCATCAAGACTATGTTCTCCCTCTCCCAACTCCAATTGTTGCCGCCAAAACAGTGGCAGGACTTCGAAAGCCTCTGCCATGAGGTCTTCCGTGCAGAATGGGGTGATTTTCACGCACAGAAGCACGGTCGGCCCGGACATCGCCAGCAGGGCGTCGATGTCTATGGCCGCTCAGCTTACCATAATGGGTACGCTGGCGTGCAGTGCAAGTGTCGCGACCTTCTGGTTCGCCGCCGCGTAACGGAATCACAGTTGCTCGACGAGGTGGCCAAGGCCAGGAAATTCAAACCGCCGTTGAAGCAGTTCACCATCGCGACCACCCTACGGCGCAACCCGAGGCACCAGCAATGGGCCAGGGATATCACGGAACGACACAAACGCAAGGGCCTTTTCAGCGTGCATGTCTTCTCTTGGGATGACATTGCCGATATGCTCGCGCGCCATCCTCTGATTGTTCAACGGTACTATCCGCATCTTTTCCCGCAACATGCCGTTGCACCAACTGAAGCCCTGTCGCCGCCCATGGTAGCCAACCTTCCCGCTCCGAATCCGTCATCTTCCCGGGCAGTGCCAAAGACATCCGCGACGGCGATTGTTCTTCCGCCGCACACTCATTCCGCGCTCGGCATCATTGCAACGAGCCCAGTTCCCATTCTAGAAGAATGGCTCAGGCAGTTTTTCCCGGCGATTCAATGGGGAGACGAAATCGCCGCCCTTCGCAAGGCTGATGCCATCACGATTGAAGACGGCCGGATACGACCCCGTGAAGCCGTGGCCGCATCTTTCTTCGACACCGCCGACGACCGCAAACAGTTCGTACAGAAGTGGCACGACGTCCTCACCGCACTATCCGGCCATCCGGATACCGCATTCCTCCTCAGCGTTCTCCATGTCACGAACGGGGATCTGCCGGACGGGATCCGAACGCTCCTGGACGTGGCCTACAACCTCGAACCCGGAACCTGGAATGAGACATACCGAACAACGTTGAAGAACTGCGATGTGCCCAAGGTTCATCGCATGCTTCGTCCCGACGAACGAGTCAACTTCCTCAATGTACTCGGGCTCTGCCACGCTCGCAGCACCAGGCCTCTCGATGCGATCCCCTACTTCCAGCGACTCCGCAAATACAGTGTTCGGATTGGGAACCAGTGGGCCGTTGGACAGTCCTTCATCAATGCCGGCGTCGCATACTTGGATGCGGGGGACGCCGTGAACGCGGAACGCGAGCTGCGCCGCGCGGAACGACATGCACGGAAACATCGCGACTTCCTGCTTCTGGGCCGCACGCTCCATGACTTGGCGTCCCTGACCGTGCAACGTGATCCCGATGGCGCGGAGGCACTGCTCGATGCAAGTATCGTTGCCAGGAGGAGAGCGCGCGACAACCCGCGTGGCGTCGCTCCCACGTTGGCCCGAGGCATCATCGCCGCTCGACGTGGCGATCATCGCAGTGCGCTCCAGTGGTTCACGCGTGCCGAGAAGAAGGCCACGAACACGGACCAGCGGGACGCTCGGTGCACCGCTCTCCATAACATGGGCCAAGCTCGGTTGGACATGGGCGACGTCCGTGGGGCCATCCGACTGTTCCAGGCGGCGCGCAAGTTAGCCACGGAGGATGGGTTCCACCAGCATTTGACCCGAACCACGGGCAGCGAGGCGTATGCACGTAACTTGCTTGGCCAGTACGGCCGCGCGGCCCCCCTCTTCCGGGAGCGGGCGAATCTCCTCCTCTCCTCCAATCAGTACGAAGAGGCGGCCGTGGCGCTACACGACACTGCCGTCATGCTCACCCGCGCCCGGGACGCATCGGCGCGAACTGCGTTCCGTGAAGCACTCCGTTTTGCCATCAAGCACAACATCCACGATTGGATCTATCAGTGTCTACGCGATGAGGCATTGCTCTGTAGCGAACAGGGGGATGTCGACTCCGCGGTCAAGAAGCTGCGGCGTTCGATTGCCGCCCAACTCCGGAAGGCGAATCACGTTATCGCGGCAAAGTTGCACGAGGACCTCGTTCGCCTGCTGATAGAGAGCAAGCGACCAGTGCAGGATATCGAGCGGGCATTCGCCGACACCCTCTCTGCATGGCAGGCTGCCGGCGCACCCGAGAAGGCGTGTGACGTCTACGAGTGGCTCTACTCCTGGAAGTGGTCTGCCGGGCGCTGCCGCGAGGCAATCGTCACGCTACGCGAATTATCGCGATTCGCCTCTCGCCATGCACTCCGCGATTGCCAGAGTCGAGCGTTAGATCAAACGGGGTTCTGCTTCCAGCAGCTTGGGTGCTATCGCCAGGCCGAAATCGCGCACACCGAAGCCATCGCGATCGCTCGCAAGTCGAAGAACCTGCTCGCGCTGGAGAACGCGCTGAATAATCTGGGAGAACTCTTCCGCAAGACGGATCGCCCGGCAGAGGCTCTCAAACCTCTTCTGGAAGCGCAATCGATCGCCCAGGCCGATGGCGACGAGGAATCGGCCCTGGCGATCGCACACAACCGTGCTCTCGCGCTCTTCGCCTCCGGGGACCGGACCGCCGCTCGGCGGCTTCTGCGCACCTGTCGCGATAGGGCCAAACGGAACGGATGGCATCACGAATTCGTTCGTGCGCTGCACGGGCTTGCCAACTTCGCCTGGGAGAGCAAGGAACCGGCCGAAGCGGAGCAGGTGTACCGGCACGCTTTGCGGGAGGCCCGCCGTCACGATGCGACCGACCAGTTATGGCAGGTTGCGCTCAACCTCGGCAATGCCCTCCGGTACCGCAAGAAGTTCAAGCAGGCGATCGCCCTGTTCCAACTTGCCGCCGATACTTGCGACGACCCTCTGCAACTGTCTCAGTGCTATCTCCAGATTGCCACCTGCAAGGAGGATTGTGGCCTGGAGAAGGCGGCGCAGAAGGCTTGGCTCCGGTGTCGAGACCTGGCCTTGGCCGCCAACGATCGGGAGACGGTGGCCATTGCTTCAGCGTCGCTCGGCGCCGGTCATGCCGATTCCGGAGCGTTCGACCAAGCGCATCGTGACATGGAAACGGCTTACCAGCACGAAGACAACCCGGTCGATCGCGGGCACTTACTGCTCGATCACCTCCGCATACTCCTTGCCGGCAAGCGAGACAAGGAGGCAACCAAGGTCTTCGTCACTCTGCGGAGACTGGCCCGAAAGGAACGCGCACTCTCCGGCGTGATGATCGATGCGCACGTTGCGATTGCCGAGTACACCTGGACCGACAACAAACGGAAACTGGAGTCGCTCAAAGCCTACATTGCTGCTCTCAACGACTCCTATTCCATCGGTATCGAGCGGGCATTCGAGGTCGGCAGTCATCTGGCGAAGATGCTGTTCTGGATTCCGGTCGAGGAGCGCTGCGGACGACTCGACGACTACGAGAAACGACTGACGACATGGTTACATCGCACGAATAAGACGCCACCTCCTCCGCTGGTGCTACGCGCCCTCTTTTGGCCCCTCCGGGTTACAAGAAGGATCACGCAGTCCCCGAGAGCAGGAGCGGACCTGTCGGCTGATCAGATTGGCAAGCTCATTGGGGAGGAACTCGGCATCAAGAACCTCGACTAAGCATAGGGCATAGCGCGCGTCGGTGCGACACACCGAAGCGGCCCAGCAAGAGTCCGCGCGGGTGCCACTCCTGGCTTGTTCAGCAGTGTTGGGGCGCGGTTGAGGAAGTCAGCCCAGGGGATACGCTGAAGCATAACTACCCTTTAAGGTGTCATCAGTACGAAGCCGCCTCGTACGCGGCGTCGAACATGGCGACGACGTTTTCCGGCGGCACGTCGGCCAGCACGTTGTGGACCTGCTGGAACACGAATCCCCCGCCCGGCTTGAGAATCGCGACCTGCTCGCGCACGTGCTCGCGGATCTCCCGGGGCGTGCCCCGCGCCAGGACGAAGTGG
>Ga0153916_10000249_pt1 | contig 35226 bp, 31 predicted proteins | sample Opewatmetagenome_FD_109642 | JGI IMG/M metagenome (GOLD analysis project Ga0153916, IMG submission 109642) | Freshwater wetland microbial communities from Ohio, USA - Open water 3 Core 3 Depth 4 metaG | ecosystem: Environmental > Aquatic > Freshwater > Wetlands | place: USA: Ohio, Lake Erie...
AGAGGCCGCTCCCCGGACCTCCGCTTGAAAAATAGTAGGGCAGCCGGCGATGCTCATAAGCGGCTGCGTAGAGCGTCAGACTGTCGGCTGGGTCCATGGCCAGGTCGGCGCAGCCGGTATTCTCATTGACATAGAGGACTTTTTTCCAGGTCTTTCCTCCGTCGGTCGTTTTGAAGACGCCCCGGTCGGAGTTGGGCCCCCATAGGTGGCCCATGGCGGCCACATAGACGATGTTCGGATCGCCTGGGTTGATGATGATCCGGCTGATGTGGCGGGTCTCCTTCAGCCCCATGTTTTTCCAGGTCTCGCCGCCGTCCGTGGTCTTGTAGACGCCGTCGCCGATGGTGACGCTATTCCTGCAGGTGGACTCTCCGGTCCCCGCCCAGACTATGTCCGGGTGGGACTGAGCGATGGTGACATCGCCGACGGATACCGTGGCCTCTTTAAAAAAGACTGGGCTCCAGGTCACGCCGGCGTTCACCGACTTCCAGATCCCACTGGGCCCGATGGCTGCATAAATGATCCAGGGCTTGTTCTCGACCGCGTCTATGTCCACGGTGCGGCCGCCCATCAGCGCCGGGCCAATGCCCCGCCACGATATCTTCTCGAAAAGGCTGCCGACCTTGTCGGCGCTTTGGCCGCTCCCCAGTGAAGGGAGGAGAAGGATGCCCAATACCAGGCAGGTCAGCCATCCCATTTTGCGGGTCTTCCGGTCGTTCATCTCTCCTCCTTTAATCATCGGCCCCGCGCTGGCCCTGGAATTCAATGTTCTTATTCTTAAGCCCCATGCCCAGCGATTTGTCCAGATAAGCCAGCGTCAAGTTGTATTCGATCAGGGCCCGGAGTTCAGCGGTTTTGGCGTCGGTCAGGTCCCTTTGGTACTGGAGGACGACATAGTTGGTCGTCAGACCGACCTTGAGTTTCTTCTCCTCGGCCTCCAGCTTTTTTTCGGCAAGCTCACGGGCAGCCCGGTATCCCAGCACCCGCTTAAAGTTGATCTCTACGGCCCGAACCGCAGTCCTGATCTCCAGGAAGATCTGCTGCTCAAGGTTCTTCAAGTCGACCAGAGATTGATCATAGCCGATTTTGGAGACTTCATACTGCGCGCGGGAAGAGATGGTAGACACCGGGATGTTGAGCTGAATCCCGATGGACCAGTTCTCGTATCTGAGGCCCAGGGCATCGCCCAAAGCGGCTCCGGCCCCCCCGGGGATTTTGCCGACCACGACTCCGGTCAAGGGATTATCGTCCAAATAGAGAAGCTGCGTTCCCGAGATGCCGGGGCTCCAATAGGACGTGTAGAGGTTCAGGTCGGGAAGGGCCTGGTTCTTGGCGTAGGCCACATCGAGTTCTTCGTTCTTCAGTCCCACCCGGGCGGCTTGAAGGTCCGGCCGCATGGTGAGGGCGGTCTTGAGAGCGTCGTCCAGGCTGACGGCCCTGGCCTCCTCGGTCGGTTCGTCCGAAGGCACGATCCGGAGGAGGCCGCTCCCCTCCTCGGCCCCGATGTTGATGATCGTCTTGAGGAGGTCCTCGCCGTTCGTGACCGCGATTTCGGCCTGAAGGATGTCGGCCTCGCGCGTCGCCACTTCCGCCTCGGCGCTGAGCACTTCGATCGGCGCCACCATGCCGACCTCGACCTCCCTCTTGTTCTTTGACAGCAGGTCTTTGGCCAGGTCGAGGGATTGCTGCTTGACCTTGAGGTTTTCGATGGCATAGATGAGGTTCCAGTACGCTTGCTCCACATTGAAGACCGTGTTCAGCAGGACGGATTGGAGCTGGCTCTCCGAAATATCCTTGTTGTTCTGGGAGATCATGATGTTGCGGCGGCTCATCTTTGGGCCGAAGTTCCGCAGGAGAGGCTGGCTGAAGCTGAAGGTGAGAGTGCTCCCGTAACGGGGGTTGATGGTCTGGAAGCTGCGGTTGGAGGCGGCCTTGTAGCCGCTGAGAGAAACTGAGACCGTCCCTCCGCTCGGGATCGCCTGGGCGACGGAAGCGGACAGGTCGTTGTATTGGCTGGTGACCTTTTCAGCCGCGTCGATGAAGGAATAGGAGGCGGAGCTGTTGTCCTGGCGGCTGAAGCCGAAAGACAGGCGGGGAAGGAATTTCTCCTTGGCCCAGGCCACATAGGAATCGGCCAGCAAAGGATCCATAACGGCCGACTGGATCCCGAGGTTGTTTTTCAGGGCGATGAGGATGCAGTCCTGGAGGGATAGGGGGCGGCTCGATTCCTGGGCGGCGAGAGGCGTCAGCCCGATGCACAAGCTGGTCAGGATAAGGCGGCTGGAAGTCTTGATCATCGAACACCTCCTTGGGTGTCGGCTTTCATTTATGGTGCCACGGTCGAAGAGTCGTCGGCGGGCGCGGCAGCGGCAGGCTGAGGCTTACTTAAGGATAAGGCGGTCGCAATCCTCGAAGCTCTCATAGGAAGAGACGATGACCCTTTCCCCCTCGCTCAATCCTTCGAGCACCTCGATAACCTGAGAGGTCTGCCTCCCTGTCCGGATCTTCCTCTTGGCTGCTTCCTTCCCGGTTCCATCGAGGACATAGACCCACTTGGCGCCGGATGACCGGACGAATTCCCCCTTGGCTAAAAGGAGTTCCTCGGCGGCATCGACGAGGTCAAGACGGATATGGAGCGTCTGGCCGCGCTTGAGCCCGGGCGGGTGTTCGCCCAGGAACTCGAGGTCCACCTCAAACTTCCCGTCGCGGACTTCCGGGTAGATCTTCTTGACGTCCACTTTGTAGAGCTGGCCGGAGAAGTCGAACTCTCCGACGTCCTTCGGCTTGACCTCGGCGACGAAGCGCTCGTCGATGCTCGTCCTGATCTTGAATCCGTCCCATTGGTCGATCTGGCCCAGCCGGGCGCCGGGCGAAATGGACTCGCCGACAGAAGCGGTTAGCGAGGTCAGCTGTCCGGAGACAGGCGCGGCGACGCTGAGGTTCTCCTGCCTCTGTTTTACGATGTCCAGGTTCGCTTGCATGCGACTCAGGGACTCTTCGAGGGCCTCGATCTGGGCCTGCCGGAACTTGAGCTCGCTTTTCTGGCTTTCGACGGTCAGCTCTTTCTGTTTGACCAGGTAGTCGTACTGATCCTTGGCCAACTCATACTCATGCCGGGAGATGAGGCTGTCTTTCTCGAGCTCCTTGTAGCGCTCGTAGGTCCGGCGCTGCTGCTGCAGCTTATTCTCGATATCGGACAGTTGCTGGTTGAGCTGGAGCTTGAATTGCTCCATCGACAGCCGCGTGTTCCGCAGGTTGTTGCTCTGCTGGAAAAGCTCGGACTCCCGGAACATCATGTCCATCAGGAGGTTGGGGTTGGTCAGTTGCAGGATAGGGTCCCCCTCTTTGACCATTGAGCCGGCCTCCACAAAGACCTTGTCCACCCGGCCTCCCTCCACGGCATCCAGGTAGACGATGTTCATCGGCAGGATCTTGCCTGTGATGGTGATGGTCTCCTTGAAATGGCCCCGCTTTATCGTGGAGATGAGGATCTTGTCCCTTTTTGTGGTGTGGGTGGAGGGCGAGGAGCCCTTGCGGCAGCTGGGAAGAAGTCCGGGGAGCGAGCCGACGACGGCGGCGGCCACCAGGAAGAGGGCGACACCCGTGGCCCTTGCCAGGATGGATGGCCTGCCTTGTTCGCTTGTCCTTTTCATCTTATCGTCAGAGCCCATTCCTGATCCTTCCGCCTCGGCCACTCGTCCGGACCCGAGGCGCACGGCAAGAGGTCCAAAAAAAAATAAAACGAAAAGCTTATCGATGTCAAGAATCCCCGGAAAGTTTCAGCCCGTAAACGTCCTGATAACCGGGAACAACGACGTCAAATCCCCTCTCTTCATGGAGCGACTTCGCCAAGGAGAGGGCCACCTCTTTCTCACCGTGTGTCAGAAAAAGGACTGGGAGCGGCGGCTGGAAATGGCCGGCCCAATTCAGGAGGCCGCTCCGGTCCGCATGGCCGGAAAAGGCGTGGATTTGCTCGACCCTGGCCTTCAGGGGATGGAGCTGACCGAAGATCCGGACTTCGGGCGGCCGGGAGATGATCTGACGGCCGAGAGTCCCGGCGGCCTGATAGCCGACGAACAGGATGGTGGATTCTGGGCGGGAGATATTGTGGACAAGATGATGCTTGATCCGGCCTCCGGTGCACATGCCCGACCCGGCCATGATCACAGCAGGACGGGTCAGGCTGTTGATCGCCTTGGACTCTTTCTGGTTGCGGACGTAGCGCAGGCCGGGGAACTGAAAGGGAGACTTCCCGGACAGGAAGAGGCCGCGCGTCTCCTCGTCCAGGCATTCCGGGTGGCGCAGGAAAACATCGGTGATGTCGGTGGCCATCGGACTGTCCAGATAGACCGGAAGGCGCGGGATGCGTCGCTGATGGATGAGCCGGCTGAAGTGGAACATCATCTCCTGGGCCCGCTCCACGGCAAAGACGGGGATGATGATGTTCCCCCCGGCCCCGGCGGTCTCTTTGATGATCCGGCCGAGCATCGTCTCAGTGTCGCCGGGGTCTTCGTGGGTGCGGTCGCCATAGGTCGATTCCATGACCACGGCTTGGCCCTGTTCGAAGACCTCGGGATCGCAGATGAGCGGCTTGCTCTGCTGCCCGAGGTCGCCGCTGAAGATCGTTCGGAAGGAGCGGCGCCCTTCGCGGGCTGAGATCTCGATCATGGCCGAGCCGAGGATATGACCGGCCTCCCGGAGCCGGACCGAGACTCCCTTTTTCAGCGGGATCCACTTTTCGTAGGGGATGCGCTTCACCAGTCCGCTGACCTTTTCGGCCTCGGCCCTGGTATAAAGCGGAACTTCAGGATGACGGGACCGACGCCCTTCTTTTTTATGGCGCTTTTTCTTCTGGGCGGCATCTTCTTCCTGGAGCTCGGCGGAGTCAAGGAGCACGATGGGGAGCAGGTCGGCGGTCGCCGGAGTCATCAGGATCTTGTTCCGGAATCCCCCGCGAACGAGCCTGGGGAGAAGGCCGGAGTGGTCGAGATGGACATGAGTAAGGAGGACGGAGTCGAGCGATCCCGGAGCGACAGGAAACGGGGCCCAGTTCCTCTCGAGATACGCCCGTTCCTGGTACAAGCCGCAGTCGACGAGCAGCCTGAGTCCTGCCGCCTCGACAAGATAGCAGGAACCGGTGACCTGCTGGCTGGCGCCGAAGAACTGGATCCTCATACTTTGGGCCTCCCCGGCCGTCGTTAAAGGAGGCCCAGTGTAGCAGGATTCGGCTCAGCGGGTCAAATGGACTGAGCCGTTGACCGTCTGGAGAGAGATCCGCGGCCCGCCGCTGCCGATCTGCCCGCGGAGATGATGCCGCGATTTATCCAGAGACTGGAGGGTGACCGGGAAATCGAACGAGATGCTGCCGTTGACCGTCTCAGCTTCCAGGAAGGCGTTGATGTCCGCTGCCGTGCTGAGGCGCAAGGTGATGCCGCCGTTGGTCGTTTCCGCTTTGACCTCGCCCTCGAGCTTGGTCAACTCCAGGGTGATGCCGCCGTTCGTGGTGTGGGCGGCGACAGGACCGCTGACGTTTATGGCCTTCACGTCTCCGTTGGTGGTCTCGAGCCGCAGGTCTCCGGAGGCGTTCTCCAGGTGGATTTCGCCGTTGGTCGTTCCGGCCGAGACCCGGCCGAACGGGCCGGTGATGCTGACTTGTCCGTTGACGCTGCTGATCTCGTCCAGGTTGACGCCTTCCGGCACCTTGATGTCATAGTCCACGCTGACTCCCGTGTCTTCGTGTTTGGGATAGAGGGTGTCGACCGTGACGGAATCGGCGGTCGCGCTGACCTCGATCTTCACCTTCTGGAGATTCTCCGCCGCCTTGTTCGTCTTCTTGAGGGCCTTGATCTCCACCTTGGCTTCCTTCCAGGTGACAACCCTGACGGCGCCGTTGACGTTCTGCAGGCTGAACGTTCCCTGGGAGCTCAAAGGGAGAACCTTCTGGAACTCCTCCTGATTTTGGGCGTCAGTTGTGAAGCCCATGAAGAACAGGGCGAAGAAAGCGACCAGGACCAGAATGAGGAGATTCTTGGATGCCATTATTAGACCTCCGGACTTTTAGCGTTCCTCTTCAGGAGACGCAATCCGAGTGAGAAAGGTTGCCTCAGGACGGTGGCCGGTGCGCTTTCAGGAAATGGAATTCGGTGGCGAAGAACAGAATCCCCGTCCATAAGCTTGCCAGGAAATAGGCCTGTTGCCAGAGAAAAAGGAGCAGGGGTCCTATCCCCGTCTTGGGGAAGACCTTGGCCAAGGCCAGATAGACAATGGTGAACAGGACGGAGATCAGCCCGACGCCCAGGAAAAGAGCCCAAGCCGGGAAAAAGTTCCTCCCCAGAAATCCGAAATTCCGCCGGGTCATCCGGAAAGCCTTGCGGCTGTCCCCAACGATGAGGGCGACTTTGACGTAGTCGAAGAACATCTTGACGATTGAGAAGAGGAGCAGGAAGACGAGGAGACGCAGAGAAGACGAAATCAAGGTCGTCCATTCGGTGGAAGCCCCCTTGGACCAGACACGGAAAGGGATAGAGACGAACCGGCCGAGGATTCCGAGGATGAGGAAATAGCCGACGAGGGAAAGCAGGAACACGCGGAAGAGGCGGCCGAAATAACGGCCGCAATCTCCGAAGAAATTCTGGAGGGTCACTTTTTCCTCGCCGGCCGCAATCCGGCCGATGACTCCCCCGTTGAGGAAGGCCAGTAGGACCAGGAAAAGAAGCGATGTCCCCAGGATCCAGCCGATCACGAGCGGCGGCATATCCTGGTATCTATAGACAAGGTCGCCGATCCAGAGAAAGTCCACTCCGGCCAGAAGTTTTTCGCCCAGCAACGAGCGGGAAAACTGGCTTTGGAGAAGGAAATAGAACGGCGCCACGACCACGAGCGCGAACAAGAGATAGACTGGCCACAAGAAGGCGAGCAGCCTTCCTTTTCGAACGGTCGTCGTTAAACCCTGACCGAAAATCTTGATGATCCCCATGGTCTTTCTCCTAGCTCAGAGCGCCAAGGGTATGAAGATAGTTCTGGACCCAGAACAGCATCCGGGAGGCCAGTCGGATGATGCCGCTCCTTCCCGACTTGGCCTTCAGGCTGTTGTTGGAAACGCTGGAATCGATGAGCCAGATGAGGTCGGGGTCGACCTCGGCTGTTTTTGCTTTGGCCGGTTTTTCGAACCGGAAGTTCTCCCAGCGGTCCCGACCGTCCCAAGATCTCACCTCTTCGCTCCCGTCCTCAAAGGCCACCCGCAAATTGACTTTGGCCTCCCCTTCGAGCATGGCCTCCCCGAAGCGGCACACCGTCACCTCGGTGACGTAGATTTTCGCTCCCTCCTTCTTTTCCCGGTCCTTCTTTTTTCGTCGATCGATATCCTTTTGGGTGACCTCTTGTTTCTTCCCGTCCACTTCAAAGACTCCAGGATAAAGGTCCCTTCTCTCTTCCGTCCGGAGGCGGGAAACCCCATAGTCAAAATTATGGGTGGTGAAAAAGAGCTGCTCGAAAAACCAGGTCAGGTCCTGCCCACTGACCTCGTTGACGACATCGATGAAGTCCTGGGTGCGGGGGTGGCGGAAACGGAAGCGCATCTGGAAGGTCCGCATGACGCGGAGCATGGTCGCTTCTCCCAAGTAGCGTTCCAGGGTGTTCAAACAGGTCGCGGCTCGCATATAGACGTTCATGGCGTAACTCATCCGGCTCGAAAAAAGCCAGGAAGGTGTCGTGACGGGGTCGCTCTCGGCGGTCATGATGGCCGCCAGGCGGTCCAGTTCATAATCGAAGGATCTGGGGAAGTGGATGAACCGGGTCAGTGGCCAGCCAAACAAGGAGGCCGAGAACATCCCCTGGCCGTAGACTTTATCTTGGACCCTCCCCGTGGAGTAGGTGTTGATGCCCTCATCCAGCCAGGCTTCCTCGAACTCGTTGTTGGCCACCAGCCCGTACCAATAGCCGTGGCCGAACTCGTGGATGATGACCCCCTCGGGGGAAAGGACCTCGGTGTCCCTAAGGACCCCTGTGCCCGCAGTGAACAGAGTCGGGTATTCCATCCCACCGCTTCCTGTCCGGAAGGGCGGGTCGACCATGGTGACGGTCTCGTAGGGATAGGGCCCGAACCACAGTCCGTAGTACTTAAGGGCTGCACGTAACGCCTTGAAATGGCGCTCGGTCTGGGCTCTGTGCTCGGGCTTGATGAGGAGGATCATCTTGACATCGGGGAGTCTCAATTCCTCGACAGGCAATCCGAGTTTGGCCGAGAGCTCGGCGTAATCCTGGTCGGAGACTTCCCGGGCGGCCAGGAAATCGCGCTCCACCTTGATGAAATCGGGGGCGGCCGTCCAGGCAAAGTCGTGGATTCGCTCCTGCTCAAAGGTATAGGTAACAGATTTTCCTTCCGCTGAGGATACGGCGCTCGTCTGTTTTCCCGAGGCCCCGACCACAAAGGCCGCGGGAACGGTAAGGTGAACGGAGAAGTCAGCGAAATCGGCAAAGAACTCGCCGTTCATATGGTACTGATGGCAGTTCCATCCCTTGCCTTCCTCGTAGACGCCGGGCTTGGGAAACCATTGAGCGATGAAATAGGAATCCTGATAATAACCGGAGCGGGCGATCGTCCGCGGGATCTTGGATTCGAACTCGACCCGCAGGCGCACCTCCTCGCCCGGTTTGACGGCCTGGGGGAAGCGGACGCGGGCGACTGTCCGGTCTTCCGGATGGGCGGGAAGGTCGGGGACCATAAACTCGAATGTCGGCCCGAGGTCAGTGCCATCGTCCAGAGCAACGCGGGTGATATCGATGTAGCCCCAGCCTCCCTTTTCGGCGGTGCCTCTTGCGCGGGCGCCTTCGGCCCGGGATTCTTCCAGCATGGCGCTCCTCTCATTCTTGAACGCATTCCAGTAGAGATGGAGCCACATGTCGGGGATTTCGTCCCGCGTCTGATTTCGCCAGCCGATCTCCTCCCTGCCGCGGAGCATCTTGCCAGAGCTGTCGAGCTCGACCGAGATCTCGTAGCGAAGTGGACTCCCCTTCTCTTGCGCTAAAGGCTCCTGCGCGCTTTGGAGAGGAAAAGCCAGGAGAAGCCCGAAGCCGAGAGTCAAGAATAAGGGTAGTCTCGTGTTTCTCATGAACACCCTCCTACATCCCTTGCCGGGGGAAACTCTCCCGGACGAGGTCCTGCCAATCCCTTTGCCGGGGGAAATACATGAATTCGAGAACAAGAGAGCTGAACAGGAGAACATAGAAATCCCTGGAGAAGCCGGTCAAGAGGAACAGCACGAACCCGAGAACAGCCGGAAGCTCGGCCAGGGCCGAGGTGATGACAGCGGTCCGGCTCAGGCGAAAGATCAGGCGGGAAAGGTCTTCTCCCGGTGTCTTTTTGAACCTGGCCCGGCCGGCGAAACGGACCAAGACAACCGCTCCGACCGCGGCGGCGAAAAAAAGGTAGCGCAGGGTCTGGTGACGGACCCCGGAGACGAGGAGCCCCGGAAAAGGCTTGAGCTGGGACCTGACGAGCTCGACCATGAGGGCGTACAAGAAAAGGCTGGCCAACATTGCCCCACTGACAAAAACCGTCGTCCGGAACACCTTTTTGAGGTCAGGATCAGGATGCATCGCAGGTCACCTCATATTACGTTTTGTCTACAGCCAAAGTTCATCAGGCCGATCAGGAACCCTCCGTGTCCCGATTCCCGGATGACTGGCTGCCGTTTCTTAGAGGACATAGAGAAGAAAACCCTTCAGATACTCGCTCTCCGGATGGTAGACATTGATCGGATGATCATAGGCCAGGCGGTGTCTTTGGATGATGCGCGCATCCCTGCCGGCTTCGGCCGCAGCCTGGAAGACGACCTGCCGGAAGAGGGCTTCGTCCACAAAATGGGAGCAGGACAAAGTCAGCAGCAGGCCGTGTGCCCCGGTCTTTTTCAGGGCCAGGCGGTTGATATCCTTGTAGCCGCGGCAAGCTGGGATAACGTCCGTCTTTCTCTTGGCAAAGGCGGGCGGATCGAGGATAACAAAGTCATAGGGAGGCGTTTCTCGGCGAAGGAATTCGAAGACGTCGGCGGCCACGAAGCCGTTCCCGTTTGCGGAAAAGCCGTTCAAGGAAAGGTTGCGCTTGGCCACCGAGATGGCCGGTTCAGAGGAGTCGATCGAATCCACCGAAACCGCCCCGCCGGCCAGGGCTGCCGCTGAGAATCCTCCCGTGTAGCAGAAGCAGTTCAGGACCCTGCGGCCCTCCGCCACGGACCGGACGAGCCTCCGCATCTCCCTCAAGTCGAGATAAAAGCCGGTCTTCTGCGAGCCCTGGATCTCAACCAGGAAGCGGAGCCCGTCCTCGCGGATCTCTACTGTCTTCACCTCTTCACCGTACAGACGGCCTTCGAACTCGGGGAGACCCTCCTCCCGCCGCGTCGGCTGGTCCGACTTCTCGTAGATGGAGCGGGGCGAAAGCGCTTTGACCAGGTGGTCCACGATGACAGATTTGAGCCTCTCCATCCCCAGGGTGGCGATCTGGATGACCAGGACGTCGTCGTAACGGTCGACGACAAGTCCGGGCATTCCGTCGCCTTCGCCGTTGACCAGCCGTTGAGCGTTGCTCGTCGGCTGGACGAGCTTTCTCCTCAAGGCCAGGGCTTCAGAGAGTCTTTGTTCGATGGATCTCAGGGGAGGCGTCCTGTCGAAACTGAGCATCCGGCCGATAATGGCGGATTTCCGGTTGAAATAGGCTGAGCCAAGGAATTCACCGCCGCTCGCCGCGACAGGCAGGATTTCCCCGTCCTCAAAGTCGGGCAGCGACTGGACAGCCCCGGAAAAGATCCAGTGATGACGCTGGCGGATGGGCTTATCCCGATTCTTCTTAAGGATGACGGTCCGCTCTTTCATGTCTCCTCCTCCACTTCCCTTCCCAAGAGTTTTCGGAGTAGCAGCTTGTCCGGCTCGGTCAGGGCATAGCGGCCGATCTCCGGAGGAGAAACCCAGCGGACCTCCTCGTGATCCTGGAGGCAAAATGAGCCGGCAAGATGGGTGACCCTGTAGGCGATGAGTTCGATAACCAGGCCCGGGGAGGAGTGATGCACCGAGCCGAGATAGCGGTCAACCCGGACTCTGATGCCGAGCTCCTCAAAGAGCTCCCGGGCGAGGCACTCCTCCGGGGTTTCCCCCCGTTCCATCTTGCCTCCCGGGAATTCCCAGAGTCCGCCAAACCGGTCCCCACTTCGCCGCTTGGCGATCAGCCAGCGGCCGTCCTCTTCCAGGACAGCCGCAAGGACGCGGAGCGGATGCGGTTCCTGCGGGATCGAATTCTGGGGCATAATGATTTCCGGAAGATCCTATCATATTTGCCCCGGCTTTTTTATCAAGTGCGGCTCGGGCCAGTTGGCTCCTAACCACGCCGCTTTTGTCCCGGCGAGCCAAAACCGGCTCGATTTTCGGGCTGCGCTCTCTCCTCCTGCGGAGGAGATCCCTGCCCGCTCCGCCCTCAAACGGGCTTGTCGCCAACAGGCCCTCGCCGAACTAAAAAAAGAAGTGCCCGCTCGTCTCCGGATGACCCTCTTCGCCCATCCCCCTCGCCTTGGAAAGAACAGGAAGTCCTCTCCAAATGACGGAAAGCCTTTGGCGGGACACTCCCCAGGCCGTTTCGTATCCTAGAAATTTTGGCCGCTTGTGTTATAATACGCGGCCCATGAAAGTCGCCATGCTGGCTTCCGAAGTTGTCCCTTTCGCCAAGACGGGCGGGCTGGCCGACGTCGCCGGCGCCCTGCCCAAGTTTCTCAGTCCCCTCGGAGTCGACCTCAGAGTCCTTCTGCCTCTTTACCGGGAGACCAAGAAGAAAGACCTGCCTCTCCGCCGGGTCATCGAGAGCCTCGATATGGACTGGAATGGAGAAAGGGACCGCTTCTCCGTCTGGGAGTCGAGACAGGGCACGCTCAGCTTCCTGTTGATCGAGAGGGACGGGTATTTTGACCGCGACTTCCTCTACGGGACGCCGCAGGGCGACTACCCCGACAGCGGAGAGCGTTTCGCCTTCTTCTGCAAGGCCTCCCTGGAGACCCTCAAACGCCTCGATTTTCGTCCCGACGTCGTCCACGCGCACGACTGGCAATCGGCCTTGGCCCTGGCTTATCTGAGATTTGCCTACGCCCAGGACTCGTTCTACTCCTATACTCGTTCTCTCTTCACGATCCACAACTTGGCTTACCAGGGTTTGTTTGAAAAGAGCCTGCTGGCCTCAGTCGGCTTGCCGGAATCGCTCTTCAATATGGAGGACCTGGAGTTCTACGGGAAAGTCAACGCCCTCAAGGGAGGAATCCTCTACTCCACGGCGGTTAGCACCGTCAGTCGGCGCTACAGCCAGGAGATCCAGACGCCGGAGTTCGGCTATCGCCTGGACGGCCTGCTGAGGAAGCGCCGAGACCGTCTCTACGGGATCCTCAACGGCGTCGATTATGCGGATTGGAATCCGTCCACTGACAGATTCACCGTGCGGCCGTTCGATCCGACCTACCTGGATGGGAAGAAAGAATGCAGGGCTGACCTGCTCCGGGCCTTCTCCTTGGACGCCGTCAGGGAGGAATCGCCGGTGATCGGCATGGTTTCCCGATTGGCCGGCCAGAAGGGTTTTGACATCCTCTGCGAATCCTTGGAGGGGATCTTCAAGATGGGGGCTGTCCTTGTCATCTTGGGGACGGGGGAAGAAGCCTTCCACAAAGCCCTGAGCGCAGCCAGGGCAAAGTGGCCTGAATCCTTGGGGTTGAAGATCGCTTACGATGAATCCCTCTCTCATAAGATCTATGCCGGGAGCGATATGTTCCTCATCCCCTCCCGGTATGAACCCTGCGGCCTGACCCAGATGTACAGCCTCCGCTATGGTACGGTCCCGGTTGTCCGGGCCACCGGAGGTCTGGACGATACCATCCAGGAATATGATGCCACGATGGGGACAGGAAACGGATTTAAGTTCCAGGAGTATTCAGCGGCTGCCCTTCTCGCCTCTCTGCAAAAAGCGCTGAGCGTCTACCCGCAGAAAGGGCGCTGGCGGCAGCTCGTCCAAAAGGCCATGGCCTGTGATTTCTCCTGGGATATTTCTGCCCGCGAATACCTCCGTCTCTACCAGAAGCTTTCGGCCCTTTAGGATTCATTAATCCCTCCCCCTCCGCCGGCAGCCGCATGGGCTTCTGAGGCCGATTCCTCGGCTTACTCCAAATGGGGGAATTTTTTTCTTGCATGGGAATCCATGGATGGGTAGAGTATGAGGAGGAGAGACACCATGAAGAGAAGAGGGTACCGTGCGCTCGAGCTAGGAGGCGGTCTGGACCGCCGTGATTTCTTAAGGATTGGCGGAACCGCGGGGATCGGGTTCTGGCTAGGGAATCGTTCTCTGAGCGCTTTTGCCCAGCAGCCCTCTGCCCCTCCCTTAAGGCCAAAAACCAACATAGAGGAGGCCTTCAAAGTCCCCAGAACCAGATATTCCCTGCCCGGGCTTTTCCCCGGCAGGGTCGTCGAGGTCAAGGATGCTGCATCTGTCAGTGGCGGCAAGCCTGTGCCTAAAGTCGTCCGCGGGATGTTCGAGAAAGGGCTGAGCAGCCTGACCGGCAAAGGCGGCACGGACTCGTTCCCCCTGTTCTTCAGCAAAGACGATATCGTCGGGATCAAGGTCAATCCGGTCGGCCCAGGGACGATCAGCACTCACCATGAGGTGGTCGAAGCCCTTATCGAGTGGCTCGTCGCCGGCGGCCTCCCGCGCAGAAACATCATCATCTGGGACCGGTTTGATTATATGCTTAAGGACGCCGGGTTCACGGCGGAGAGATACCCGGGCGTCGGGATTGAAGGCCTCCAGACTATGGACGAGGCGGCCGCCATGGGTAAGACCCAGGATAACAGCCGTTGGCTGAGGCCTGACGGGGCTCATGTCAGCACAGATAATTTCGACCGGGAGGCATTCTACTGGGCGGATGTCGAAGGCCCCAAGGACAATGCCTATCTCAATCAGCACGTATTCAACGGGAAGTCTTCCTATTTCGGCAAACTGCTGACCAAACGCTTGACCAAGATCATCAATGTCCCGGTGTTCAAGAACACAGGCAATGGGATCTCCATGGCGACCAAGAATCTCGGCTACGGGGCCGTCTGCAACACCAACAGGCTCCACGCGCCCCTCTTCTTTGATGTCAACACGGAAGTCATGGCTTTTCCCGCCATCCGGGATAAGCTCGTCCTGAATATCACCGATGGACTCCGGGGCCAGTACGATGGGGGCCCGGAGTATGAGGCTAAATTCGCTTACTGGCTCAACACGCTCTATTTGTCCACCGACCCCTTTGCCCTGGACATGGTTTGCCATCAAGCCCTCGTAGCCAAACGGAAAAGCATGGGGGTCAAGGTCAATGAGCATCCCAAATTCACGGAGTATCTTCGCTATGCCGAGCGGCTAGGACTCGGCGTGGTCAGCCCGGAAAAGATCCGGCATGTCCTGATTTGAGGCCTCGCCCCCGCAAAGGACGGAGAGAGATGAGGAAAGCGGTCATTCTCGGCTTTCTGCTCTTTTCTGCCCGGCTCCTTGGGGCTTTCCAGACGGCTGTGCTTCCCGGCGGTTTCTCTCCTGGATGGCAGAAGGCCGGGCCGCCGGCCGAATTCCAGGGGGATCAACTGTTCAATTATATCGACGGCGGGGCTGAGATCTTCCTGGAATTCGGCTTCGATCGCTTGCTGGTCCAAAACTATATAAGGGGGAATTCCGAGATCGCCCTGGAGCTCTATCAAATGGAGAGCCCCGAGTCGGCCCTGGGGATCTATCTCTTTAAGTGCGGTGCCGAAACCCCCATAGAAGGAGTGCCCGCCCGGAACTCCGGCGATCATACGCAATTCACGATCCTCAAGGGCAGCGCCTTCATCCATATCAACAACCTCGATGGCAGCGCCTTGCTTCTCCCGGTCATGGTCGACCTTGCCCGCGGGTTGCTCGAATCCATTCCCCAGGGCAGGGCAGTCACTCTTCAGGAAGAGCTGCCGGAGAAAGCCAAGGTTCCCGGCTCCGAGCGCCTCATTCGGGGTCCCTATGCCCTCCAGTCCATATTTACCCTGGGCGAGGGTGACATCTTGGACCTCCGGGGAAATATCTTTGCCCTGGCTGCCGACTACAAGGATCAAGAGGGTGAGCCGTCCACCCGACTGCTCGTTTTCTATCCCGACGAGTCCCGGGCTGAAGTCGCCTTTCACAATCTGCTCGCCAATCTCGATCCCTATCTGAAGGTCATCGAAAGGCGGGACCGGGGGTTTGTTTTCAAGGACTACCGCCAGAAGACCGGGAGCGTCGAGAGGATCGGACGAAGACTCGAGATCCGGCTTAACCTCAACGCCTCCCCGGCCGGGGCGCGGACATCCTGACCTTAGCTCCTGAGGAATCCGGCGGCGGTTTCCGGCGGTACGGGGTTGATATAAAAGCCGGTCCCCCATTCGAAACCGGCGACCCGGGTCAGCACGGGAATGATCTCCATGTGCCAGTGATAGCTTTTTTCCAGGTTGACCCAGGCCTCATGCGGCAAGTTCGGGTTGGAAGCTTGATGGATGTAGAAGTTATAGGGCGGATCGGACAGGACGTCCCTGAGCTTGCACAGGACCAACTTGAGCGTCTTGGCCAGTGCGCGGAGTTCTTTCTCCGTTAGGCTCGTGAACCAGGGGGAATGGCGCAACGGATAGATGCGCATCTCGAAGGGGAAGCGCGGGGCGAACGGAGTGACTACGCAGAAGTGATCGCTTCGGGCGACGAGGCGATGGCCGATCTTCTTCTCCTCACGGATGATCCGGCAAAAGATGCACTCGCCGAGCTGGAGGTGGAGCCGCTCGCAACTGTACAGCTCCTCGTTGACCTGTTTGGGGATGATGGGCGTGGCCACGATTTGGGAGTGAGGATGACTGAGCGAAGCGCCCGCCTCCCGGCCCTTGTTCTTGAAGACATGGACATATTTGTACTGATATTCCTCTTCTATGCTTTTCACCCTTTCCCTGTACGTGGACAGGACGTCCTGAATATGGGGAAGGGGAAGGTCGGGCAGCTCTTGGAGGTGGCAAGGGTTTTCGATGACCACCTCGTGAACGCCGACCCCGTCCATCCATTGATAGATGCCCTCATCGTGCCTTTCCGGCGGGAGTCCCCGGCTCAAGGCGGGGAATTTATTAGGTACGGTCCGCACCCTCCAGCCGGGCTGGTCCGGCCGGGTGCCGCGCTTGCGCAGCGAGGCCACTTCGGGAGGGGTCTTGGATTCGTTCCCCTCGCAAAACGGACAGAAGGCGGGGACCTCTTCTTTTTTTTCCGGCGCGGCCGGACGGAAGTCATCCGGTCTCTTTCCCCTTTCCGAGGCGAGGATGACCCAACGCCCGGTGATGATATCCTTGCGCAGCTCGGACATGGGCTAACCGACCAGCTCCTTGATCTTGTCCTTGAGCTCATCCAGGGAGGCGGATTTGACGACGTACGCATCGGCCGCCCAGGTCATGAAGTCGTGCTTATAGCTTTGGTAGGCGGTGTTGATAATGATAGGGATGTCTTTGCGCAGCGCCATGATCTGAGTGATCAGCTCGATGCCGTTCTTTCCCGGCATCCGGATGTCGGTGATGATCAAGTCGAAGGAGTGTTTCTTGAGCTGCTCCAGCGCCGTATCGGCGTCCATCACTGCTGTGACCTTGTAGCCCGCCTTGGTCAGCTCTTCTCTGTAGAGGAGGCAGAGGTTTTTCTCGTCCTCGACGATGAGAAGCCTTTTTTTCATGGATTGGTCCCCCTTTCTCTGGGCTGGGTTTGAAAATAGAGTTTAAAAGTCGTTCCCTTGCCTTCAGCGCTCTTGATCTCGATCCGGCCGCCGCAAGCGTCCACGACCCTTTTCACATAGGCTAGGCCTAGCCCCATGCCCTTTTCCTTGGTCGAGACGAAGGAGTCGAAAATCTTATCCTTGATGGCCTCGGGTATCCCTTTGCCGGTGTCCTGCACGGCGATCACCGCCCACTCGGCGCTCTCCCGGTAGGCCCGCACATCGATGCGGCCCTCATCGCCCACCGCATCAATGGCATTATCCAGGACATTGCGGACGGCCTCTCCCGCGTTGGTGGGGTCGCAGAGGATGACGCGCAGCCCCGCCTCGATCTCCATGTCTATGGCAATCCGGCGGCCGGAGATCCTCGGCCGGATCTGTTCCAGGACGAGGTTGAGCATTTCCTGGACGTCGACGGCGATCTTCTCCCGAACATCGATCCGGAGGAACTGCGACAGCCGGAGGAGGATCTTCTCGAGCCGGCGGATCTCACTGCGGATGATCTGAATATTCCTCTTCTTTTTTTTCTCCCCCGTCTGCGGGTCCAGGAGCTGGTCGGCGAAGCCGCCGATCGTAACCAGAGGATTGCGTAGCTGGTGGGTGACGAACATGGCCATCTCTCCCATGGCCGCCACCTTCTTCATGTCGACGATCCTTTTCTGCAGCTTGGCGGTATAGATATAGTTGCCGGCCATGAGTCCGCAGATGGAGGCCAGCTCGATATCCCGGCCAGTAATCGGAAGCCTCGTGATCGCGTTGTCGAGGATGATCTCCCCCAGGCCCTCTTTCTGGGACACCAGGGGGATACAAAGGAACTCATCGGTGCCGATCATCTCCGCAAAACGTTTGTCCACCCCGGGCTCGTTCCGGGCATCCCGTACGAGAATCATCTGCCTAGCCGAGGCCGTCAAGGTGGGGATGAGGGACGGCTCCTTGTAGAGCGGATAGCTCAATTTCTTCACGCGCTTGGTCAGGGTGTCGGCTTCTCGAGTCAAGAGAGAGCGGTTGTGCTCGATGATCTCGGGATAGCCGATCCCGGGCGTGGAAAGCACCCGCCAGACGGAATCGGCCTCTTCGGCCGAAGCCGGCCCCAGCCAGAATTCCCCCTTGAGGCAGTCTCCCTCAGTGAGAAAGAGCATGGCCCGGTTGAAGCCCAGCCCTGGGCCCGCGGTCAAGGCGGTCATGATGACGAGCAGGTTGTCCATGAGCGAGAAGGGCTGGAAAAAACTCTGGGCGATGATGGAAAAAAGCTGCAGTTCCTTCGACGCCTCTTGAGAAAACTCGTGCAGGAAGAGGTTGTAGCGCTCGATCACTCGTCGCTCCAGCCTTTGGGGACGACCCGGACGCCCCCCTCGCTGATCATGAAATTGGCCCCGTCCCTTTTCTCGCTTGAGCCGATCTCGAAATGGTCCGGGATCCGGGAGAACTTATCGACGATGACGCGGCGCAGTCTCGCCCCGCGCCCGATCCGCGCCCCCTCGAAAATAATCGAGCTTTCGATCCGCGCGTTCGGCAAAATCTCGACGCCTGGCGCGATGATGGAGTTCCGGATCGTCCCGCCCCGGATCCGGCAGCCCGACCCGACGATGGAGGTCCTGATATCGGCATGCTGGATATGGGACGGACCGTATCGAGTTTTGTACGTCCGGATCGGCCAAGCCTTTTCGTCCAGGGAACAGGGTGATGAGGCGGAGAGGAAAGCCATGTTGGCCTTCCAATAGGCGTCGATCGTCCCGATATCTTCCCAATAGCCGTCATAGAGATAGGCATAGACCCGGTGCCTGTCGATGAGCCGCGGGATGACATCCTTGCCGAAATCGTGGCTGCTCAGAGAGTTCTTGGCATCCTGGATGAGGGCCTTGATCAGGATGGGCGTCCGGAAGAGATAGACACCCATGGAAACGAGGGCGCTCTTTTTGTCCCAAGGCAAAGAGGGCGGCTTGGCGGGTTTTTCCAGAAAATCGGTGATCCGGTGATCACGGCTGATGCCAACGACTCCGAAACGGGAGGCCTCAGCTCGGGGGACGGTCTTGGCCAGGATCACGGCCTCGGCCTTCTTTTCCAGGAAGAAGCGGATGATCTTCCTGTAGTCGGCCTGATAGACATGGTCCCCGGACAAGACCAGGATGGCCGCTGGATTCTCCTGCTGGATGGAGTAGATGTTCTGGAAGACGGCGTCGGCCGTGCCTTCGTACCAGTGGTCGGCCACCCTTCCCTGCGCCGGGAGGGAAACGATATATCCTCCGCTTTCGGCATGAAAGATGTTCCAGCCGTAAAGGATATGCCTTTCTAAGGAAAGCGATTTATATTGGGTCAGAAGGGCGATCTTGCGGAGGCCCGAATTCAGCGAGTTGGAGAGACTGAAATCGATTATCCTATAGCTTCCCAGGAAGGGAACCGATGGTTTGGCCCGGTCCCGGGTGAGAGGGTAGAGTCTCTCCCCTTTTCCCCCGCAGAGGATCATAGTTAGGATCTTTTCAGATAATGCGTCCATCGGGGATAACGACCTCGGAGAACAGCCAGCTCCCATGGGCCAGAACATAGGGGATATGACTGGGAAAGACCAGGGAAAATTGACTAGCTATCATGTCCCTCTCTTAGAGTGATCGCCACTCCGAATTTCTGCCGGCCTGCCAGCCTGAATTTCCAATGGGGCAGGAAGCACATTCCCTGATGAATTATATCATATCCCTCCTCTGATTGGGAAAGCGTCTGCAGCGGAAAACGCCAGATCGCAGGATTGCCGCCGAACTCCAGGAGCCATTTCCCCCGCGCGAGATAGAGAGTTTTTTCCCTGATTTCCCACTCCTGAGGAAGGAGATAGAAATTCCATTCTATCGCGAAGAAAAGCGCGACCTCTTTCTCGGCCTCGTTTTCCAGCTCATAGGTGATCACGACTCCGTCCGGCAGCGGCGCGATGCTCTTGGTTACCCGAACAGGAAGGCGCTCTCCCTCGACCCAAACGTGCCCCTGCCTCGACAGGAGGGCGGAATCGCTCTGCAGGGTAAACCGGTATTCCTGGTTGACGAAATCTCCCTGCTCTCCGTAGTCGACCGTTCGGAAACTCTCCAGCGAGGTTTGGGATTGGAGGAAATGGTCGAGGAGCGAGAAGCGGGGATGCCAGTCGTACCTGAGAAGAGAGGCGGCTTCAGCCGGGAGCTTCTTGGCCTGCTCATGGATGCTCTTTCCGCCGTCGCCGGCACTCTGTTCCTTCTGGTGGTGGTAAGACTCCAGCCGTCTGGCCAGCACATCGGAGAAGTTGCGGCCGAGGAGGCGGTCGTCGAATTCGACGAGGCTTCCACCGTAAGAAGGCTTGAGCAGGAGGTTGAAGCGGTCGTGGCGCAAGAAGAGTTCTTCCCGGCCGTCGAGGTCATAGTCCAAAACCTCCCACCCGGGGCGGAGCGGCAGCCGTTTTTCCGCCCCGATCAGATGTCGATAAGCTGACTCCCGAAGATGCGGCAGGTAGAGGCCTCCGAAGACCCCGTGCCAGTAAGGATCATTGCACTGAGCTCTGTAGAGCTCACGGGCGGCTTCCGGGTTTGGGTTTTGCCGGACTTCGCGGGAGACAAGGAGCATTCTCTTGTGAAGGTGATTGCTCTCGGGATACTTGAGGAAGAACTCGCGAAAAAATCCGCCACGCAGAAAGCGGCGTCCCTCGGGGGGAACCTCTTTTTTGAGGGCCCGAAAGCACTCGAAGCCGGCAGGATCCAGGACCCATTCCATCATCTCCTCGTATGAGGCCGGGGGAAGATAGACCAGACCGAGCGAAGGCCGGCGGTCCACGTATTCAGAATAGGTCAGCGTGGGAACGCCTTCATCTTCCAGGAATTCCAGGAACCGGGAGAGCCACCCTTCCTCATAAACCCACTTATGCGTGCCCGGCCAGAGCCCGAACTTTTCGCCGTCGTCCCCAAGGATGGCCAGCCCTCCCCTCTCGGCGATCTCTCGGAAGCAGGCGCGGACATCCTCTATAGCCCGGAAGGGGACGAAATAACGAAGCTGCTTGCTTACCGGAAAAAGGATCAAAGGCGATCCTTCTTCTTCCGTGATGTAGGGATGCTCGATATCCTTGACCCCGGCGTAATGGAAGTGCTCTTCATCAAGGAGGGTGTATTCGATGCCTGCGCTGGCCAGCGTTTTCGGCAAGTGAGGTTCCCAGACCCTTTCCGTCAGCCAGACGCCCCTGGGCCTCCGGCCGAAATGATCGGCCAGAAAATCACTCATCAAGCGAAGCTGTCCAATCCTGTCCTCTTCCGGGATGATGGACAGCACCGGCTCGTAGAAGCCGCCACCCAAGAGTTCGACTTGGCCGCGGCCGGTCATTTCCTTGACCAGCTCCCAGGACCGTTTTTCTTTTTCCGCCATGTACTCCCAGAGGGGGCCGGAAAAATGGAGAGTGAAACGGATCGCCGGATGCTTGGCCAGAGCGTTGAGAAAGGGCTCATAGCAGTCGTGAAAAGCTCTCTTGAAGACCGCCGCAAAATTCCCCACCGGCTGGTGGTTATGGACGGCGAAAAGAAAGGTCGGCTCAGCCATCGCCGACTCCCCTTTTCTTCGCTGGGCAGGCCTTCTTGAGATAGCCGTGGAAGAGGGCCTCGAATTCGGCGACATTCTCCTCGCCGAACCACCAGAACCAATCCGAGCCCTCGGCGATGTACATCTCTGGGCTGGGTCCGCATTTCTCCCTGGCCCGTGTCAGGGCGTCCCAGGCAGCGTTCTTGGCCGGAGACCCGACCCATTTGGAAAAATTGCCCAGCCAGGTTCCGGGCACAACGTCCAGCTCGGACCGCGGTTTGGCCATGGCCAAATATCTGTCAAGGAACGTGGGGGTGAGGTTAGTCTTCTGGAGGACCCGGCCGTAGAGCTCACGGAGAAAAGGGACGCCGTTATCGCGGTAACCTGCCCAGGGGTTTTCGCCATCGAGCGCGATGATGCAGATCGCTTCCTCCGGGCATCCTTTTCTTTTTTCTTCGAGCTTGGCCAGGAGATGGGAAACAGCGTCCTTTGCCGGCCAGCGCCAGTACTCGAAGCTGATCAGGTCGGAAAGTTCCCGATCGCGGAAAAAGACATCCAGTCCCTGACAAGAGTAAGGGCGGTACATTCGCGGCACATCCGGCCCTGTCTTGAGGGTTTTCCAGAGAATGTTCTCGTCGGTTACAGCAAACGCATAGCCCTCGTCAGCCATCGCTCTAGCGACTTCCTTGCTGATGCCCCCTTCCGAAGGCCAGATCCCGCTGGGGTACCCGCCGAAGACGCTCCGGAAGTACTCCCTCCCTCTTTTGATCTGCTCTTTTCCGTCTTCGGGGTGAGCGAAATGGAGGGAGGGCATGAACGTCTCCCCGCCTACAGAAATATCGAAGATCAGCGGGAGCAGAGGATGATAGTAGGCCGATGTGGTCAGCTCGATATGGCCGTCCTGCCAGATCTTCTTATAGTAGGGTATAACCTTTTTCCAGGTTCTTTTCTGTTCATCGAGAAGGACGTCTCTGTCGTGCCCGATATCTACAGCGGGAGAGAAGAAAGACCGGAGGGCGAGGCGCTGAGCTTCCCCGGGGTCGGAAGGGGAAGTTCCTGGGGGGAGGAAGCGGCAGAGCCTTTCTAAGTCGGCCGGCTTCAGCTTTCGGGGATCGGCTTGCAGCAGTTCCTGAATGGGGTCGACGGCCCGGCCCGTGGAATAGTCCTCGATCTGTTCGAGCAGGCAGGGCACGAGGTTAAAAGTACACGGGAACCCGGTTTCCTTGGCCAGGAAAGCCATCTGGTAATAATTCTTGGTCAGGTGGTAATTCACCCACGGCAGGACGTATCGACCGCTTCCCGGGTCCCTGTAGATGGGTTGGTGGAGATGCCAAAAGATGGAGAGGTACATCGGCTCTGACGCGTCCTCTCAGGCCTTTTCCCTTTTTTTCTGGTTTTTCCAGTAGTCCAGGCATTCCAGACTGCAGAAGTGGAGAACATATTCTTGTCCTTCCGCGTGCAGCGCGGCCGCCTTGGGGATCATCTTCTTGCAGATATGACAGGGCAGCTTTTCTTTGTTCTTTTTTTCCATGTTCCGCTTTCCTTTAAGAATCGGGGAGGCATTATAACGGACTTTTCAGCTTGAAAAAAAGCCAGTTCTTGTCCTCGGGGTTCCCGGCCTTGAGCTTTATCAGGCCGTACCGGCCCTTGAGCTTGCGTCCCTTGATCTCGATAACCCGCTTGCCCGGATCGGTTTCCTGAGGAAGGTAAACCCCGTGGTCCCAGACCTCGACTTTTCCCGCTCCGTACTCTCCTTGGGGAATGATCCCCTCGAACCCCTCATAGCCCAGGGGATGGTCCTCTGTCTCGACGGCCAGGCGTCGGATTCCCTCTTCCCGCGGAGGAAGCTTGGGGATGGCCCAGCTCTTGAGGGCTCCCCCCTCCTCGAGGCGGAGGTCATAGTGGAGGTGCGAGGCGTGATGCTTCTGGATGACGTAGATCAGGCTTCGAGCCTTCTTGGAGGCCGGCGAAGGACGCGGCTCGGGAGTCTTCCGGAAGTCTCTTTTTGCCTTGTATTCTTCGAGGGTCATGGCCGGGTCAGGTCTCCTCCCATTATCTGTGGAGGAAGCTCCGTTCGCTGTCCGACTCTCCCGGCCGGCGTGTAATGATCATGGCCAGGCCGAGTTCGTTGGCCCGGTCGATCACCTCCTGATCCTTGATCGAGCCCAAAGGATAGATGAGAGCCGTGATGCCGTTCTGAGCGGCCAGTTCAACGACGTCGGGGAAAGGCATGAAAGCATCCGATGCCAAGACGCAGCCCTCGGGTCCATAGCCGCGCCGGGAAAAACGCACGGCGCATTCGGCGGCGTCGATGCGGCTGCGCTGGCCGGAACCGATGCCGTGGACCTTGTCATTCCGGCCGATGACCACGGCGTTGGAGCGGGTGAAACAGGCGACGATCCAGTTGAAAATGGCCGCCTCAACTTCAGCGGAGGTCGGCTTTCGGACCGAGACAACATCCACGTCCCCCGGGCCGACTATGCGCGAGTCGAACCTTTTTTGTACCAGGACACCTCCGGCCACGCGCTTGAACTCCAGGCCGTTGTCCAAGGCCGGCTCGTCCACCGCCCCGCCCATCTTGACCACACGGAGCGTCTTGCGGCCTGCAAGGACAGCGAGGGCTTCTGGGCTGTATCCCGGGGCGTAGACGACCTCGATGTTGCGGGCGCTCTCGACCACCAGCCTGGCCAAAGGCTCTGTGACCGGGGCGTTGAAGACATCGACGCTCCCGAAGTTGGAGAGCGAGTCACATCGCCAGGCCTTCTCGAACGCCTCCTCCACGGTCCCGCCCAGGGCGACTCCGCTGGGCATCTCGTGCTTGATCAGGGCGCAGACGGATAGACCAGGACGGATCGCAGTCAACTTTCTGACCAGACGCTGGCCGAGGTCCATATCGCCAAGGTTGATGTAGCTCAGTCCCTTGGTGCCTTCCTGCAGGACCTGAAGCGTGGCCATGTTCGGCCCGCTGGCCCCGTCTTCGGCGTAGAATGCGGCCGGATACCCGGGATTCTCTCCGTAGCGCATGGCGAATCGCTTGTGAAACTGCCGGCCGGCGAAGTCGAGGCTCCCCGGGAAGTCTTCGGCCACCTTAGTGGAATACTGGAGCCGAGCGGACTTATCGACTTTTTCCATGATGCTTATCCTTCCCGACGGTTGATGATGTGCACGTCGTAGTTCCTCAGGTTCGCCCTGAGGGCGGAGACACAGACCACCGCAACGCGATAGTCCTTGGCGGGGTCCTGCGGCCTCAGGGCCTGATAGATGGCTTCAGCCGTCTCTTCGGCGGCTGAAGTCCCCAGGCTGATCTCGACCGGCTCGCCGGAAAAAGGCGGTAGGGGGTTCTCTTCCCGTCCCGAATAGGTGGCGATCAACCAGCTTTTGCCCGGCTCCACCTGCCAGGAAAAGAAGGAAGCCAGGCGCCTTCCGTCTTCCCTGCGCTTGATGATGCCCAGGCCGGCGGCGCCGCCGGTTAAAACGCAGCCGCTGATGCGCGGGGTGAAGTGGGGAGAATCGGGCTCATAGGTCCAGCTTTCAAGCGAGCGGGAGAGGAGATCATCGGGCGGCTCCTCATCTCCGGCCTGCTTCAGGACTCTGGCGATATCATCGGTCTGCCGGCCGTTGCTCACGGCGATCCTGCGGTCGATGGCGATAGCGCGATAGATGAGCAGGTCGGGGTTCCCCTTTCTAAGGGTTTCTTCATCCAGCGGCTCGGTCCAGACCGCGCTTCCCTCGAAAGTCAGCCTTCTGGCTTGACTTGAGGGGGACCTCCCCGTCACGGCATAGGCGACAATGACCCGTTCGGCTCCGGGGCCGGCACCGATGATGATGAGCCTCCCCGGATAAGGCATGATCCTGTGTAAGTCCAATGTGCTCATGGTGATTGGCTTTAGACTGATGACCCATATTGATAGCATACGGGAGGCCCGAAGTCAAAAAAGGGGGTTCGGATGACCCTCTTTGCCCATACCCCTCGCCCTGCAAGAAATGCAGGCGCCGGCGGCGCTTCGAAAAAAGGATATGCCGGAAACGCCGGCCTTGTTCAGGCACTTGTCCGGTGGGAGCGCTTGAGATAGAATGGACAACCTGCCGTCGTTGTTGTGAGGATTGAATGAAAAAAGTGTATGAACCGGAAAGAGCCTACCGCAACAAAGAATTCCTTGATTCGGAGGAAGCCCGAACGATCCGCATCCTGAGCGAAATCCTGGAGCCCATGTTCCGTCTGGCCAAGCACAGAGTGCATTCCACTGTCCTCTTCCTGGGATCTTCCCGCCTGGATCCCGGCGACAGGCGGTCGCCGCTGATGGAATATTATTGGGACGCCGAAGAGCTGGCCTTCAGGCTGGCCTCCTGGGCGATCAAGCTCAAGCCCAAGGGCAAAAACTTCGTCATCTGCACGGGCGGAGGGCCGGGGATCATGGAAGCCGCCAACCGGGGCGCCGCCCGGGCCGGCGGAAAGTCCATCGGAATGAACATCGCCTTGCCCGCAGCCCAGCTTCCCAACCGTTACATCTCGCCCGAACTGTCGTTCAGTTTCTATTATTTTTTCACCCGCAAATTCTGGCTGGTCAACAAGGCTAAAGCGATCGTCGCCTTTCCGGGTGGTTTCGGCACTCTGGATGAGCTCTTCGAGACTCTGACGCTTGTCCAGACGGGGAAGATCTCCCGCGATAAGTTGACCATTATCCTCTACGGGGAAGAATATTGGCGCAAGGTCATCGATTTCGATACCCTCATTGAGTTTGGTGCCATCTCCCCCCGAGACGTCGAGCTAACCTCTTTCTGTTCGACGCCGGGGAAAGCGTTTGCCCTTCTGAAAAGTAAGTTAAGGGGGACCCTTTAAGCCGTCCGGTCCTCGGACGGGCGCCTTCTTTTTCTGGCCAGGTATAAATAGATGAGGATCCCGGCGATGATGCCGGCCGCGTCGGCCCCGACGTCGTTGAGCGCGCTCGTCCGGCCGGGGACGAAACGCTGGTGAAACTCATCGAGAAAGCCGAGGGGCAATCCGGTAAGGAAAGCCAAGATGGCCTTTATTACGGAGGGGATAGAGAAGGCATTGAAATAGCCCAGGGAGAGGAGGAAACCCAAGACAGAGAACTCGATGAAGTGGGCGACCTTGTCAAGACCATGACCGGGAAGAGCGACTTCGAAATGCTGGGAAGACAGGAGGAAAATAAGGAGATAAAAGAGGCCGGCGGGAACGAAGTAGCGCACTTTTCTCATGGTCATCCGGAGCAGAAACTGGTATTCTAGAAGAAAATGAGCCGGGAATCCAGCGGGCTTAGAGGATATTGCTGTGGGTTGGCGGCCTTGGCCGCGCTCCTCCTTTACGGCTGCCGGCCCAGGGTCGATTATGTCCCGGAAGGAAATGTCCAGACGGGAATCGCTTCCTGGTACGGTGAGGAATTCCAGGGAAGGCCGACATCGAGCCGGGAAATCTATGACATGAACGACCTTACGGCCGCCCACAACACCCTTCCGCTCGGCGCCTTTGTCGCGGTGACGAACCTGAACAACGGCTTGGCGGTTGTCGTCCGCATCAACGATCGCGGGCCATTCGTCAAGAACCGGGTGATCGACCTCTCTTACGCGGCCGCCCGGGCGATTGACATGATCGCAGCGGGGACGGCCCCTGTGCGGATCGAGGTGCTTCCCGGCCTCTCTCCACCGCTCGCGGCGCCCCGCTTCTGCGTCCAGACCGGGTCTTTTGTCCAGCGGGAGAATGCGGAGACGATGCGCCGGGAACTGGCCCGGCAGTTCGCCGATGTCTATCTCTCGACCTTCGAGACCGCCGCGCAGGTCTACCACCGGGTCCGCGTCCGGGCGAAGGACAGAGAAACGGCCGAGGTCCTTGCCCGCGAGCTCGGAGAGAAAGGCTACACGGCCATCATCTTCGAGGAGCAGTAGAGCCTTATTTCTTTCTCTTGTAGAGATAGGCTTCTTCCCTGAGCCTGTTCTCCGTTCCGTCATGAACGGCATACTTGTGTCCGCTCCACATGCCGGCGGCCCCGTATTCCCCTTTCTTGTTCAACGCATAGAAGCTGTGTCCGAAGTTCGGCAGCCCTTCTTCATCGAGGAGGCGGGGCTGAAGCTTGGCTTTGTCGGCTATGACCTGCATGGCTTTCAGGCAGGCCTCTTCGGGCGGAAGGCCCTGCCCCATGAACTGGACCACCTGGAAGCTGCCACACGTGCGGAGATTGGCTTCCCCGAAGCCGGTGGAGCCGGCCGCCCCGATGGAGTTGTCGACATAGAGCCCGGCCCCGATGATCGGCGAGTCTCCTACTCGGCCGGAAATCTTGAAGGCGTAACCGCTGGTCGTGGTGACGCCGGCGAGGATACCGGCGCTATTCTTGGCCAGGCAGCTGATCGTACCATAGTGTTCGATGTAGGGCTTGAGCTCAGCCATGATCTTTTTTTCGTCGGGAGAGAGCCAATAGTCCTTATCCGACATGGACTCCTTCCACTTGAGCCAGATTCCCCGGGCCCTCTCCGTGAGCAGGTCCTCTTCTTTGAAGCCGTGGGCGCGGGCGAATTTCAGGGCCCCTTCACCGACCAGAAGGACGTGCCCGGACCTCTCCATGACGAGCTTCGCGACCTTGGACGGTGTCTTGATATTGCGCAGAGCGGCGACAGCGCCTGCTTTATGGGTCGGCCCGTGCATCACCGAAGCGTCGAGCTCGACGACCCCATCCTCGTTGGGAATGCCTCCGTATCCGACCGACGTGTCGTTCGGGTCCTCTTCGATGATGTTAACGCCGGCGATCACGGCATCCAACGGATCGCTCCCCTGGCGGATGAGCTCCATCGCCTTTTCCGTCGAACGGATCCCGTTGCCGCTGGCGATCACGCAGAGTTCGTTCCCGGCGGTTTCCCGGCCCCCGCCGAAGAGGACTTTCTCTTTGGAAAGGGCCGCGGCGGCCGTCAGCCCGATCCCGGTTTTTAAGAAGTATCTTCGCGACAATCTCGCCATCAGTTGACCTCCATGCGATCGTTGAACGTCCCTACATTACTAAAGTCCCTGTCTTGATGCAAACCGGGCTTTCGCGTTTGACAAGCCGCCACCTTTGGGCTAAAACCCTTGGCCATGGGCTATGCCCGGCGCATCCTCATCTCCTCGTCGCTCTTCCATGGCCTTAACGATGCGGCCACGGTTGCGGTCCCGATGGTCTTCCCCATCCTCTATGCCCAGCGCTTTCTCATCACCAGTTATTCCCAGATGGGCCTTCTTTCGAACTTCGGATTGCTCACCACGCTTCTTTTCCAGGTTCTGGTGGTCCATCTCTATCCGAAAACCGAGTACCGATACCTGCTCGGTGCGAGCTTCCTCGGCATCTCCCTGATGCTTTTCTTGATTCCATTCTCCTCCAGTTATCTTCTCTTCTTTCTCTTCTACTTGCTTTTCCGCGTCTTTGACAGCTTTTACCATACCGTGGGCATGGCCTGGGTATCACGGACCCATCCTCGCCAGGCCATCGACCATGCCATGGGGGTGCAAAGCGGGTCCGGGATGTTCGGCGTGTTCCTTGCCTTCCTAACCTTTGGCTACCTGGCCCAAACCTCGGGCTGGCAGTTCCCCCTCCGCGCCTGGGCCGGAATCTGTTTCCTGCTGGGCTTGATGAGCTTCCTGTTGATCAGGCGTCTCCACTTCCCCAAAGATGGAGACGGTCGCGTGAATGCCACTTCTTGGCTGGGAACGGCCCGCCTCATCCGCAGGTATATCCCTGGGTTTCTGTTCGGCGGCGCCTCCTGGGCGGTGACCATCTATTTTGCCCCATCCCTCCTCTATCACAAGTTTGCGATCCCTATGGGAAGAACAGGCCTGTTCATGGCCGTATGGATCGGGATCGGCACGGTGATGACCTATCTGTTCGGCCCGATCAGTAGGAGGCTCGGGCGGACGAAGGCCTTCAAGGCCGGCTTTGCCGGGGCATCACTCGCCCTCCTCGCGATCGGCCTCTCCCCGAAGCCAAGCTTCGCCGTCGCCGGGCTTTTTATTTTCGGTATTTTCCTTTTTGTCATCTTCCCCGCTCTCCAATCCTCGATAGGCAACAAGTGCCCCGAGATATATCAGTCCCAGGCTTTCAGCCTGGCCTCCAACCTCCAGATGCTGGCCGGGGCTGTGATTACGCTTCTTTCCGGATTCCTCTCTGACCATTTCGGCATCAGCGCTCCCTTCCTCGCGATGGGGATATTGGGGCTAGCCGCGTTTGGCCTTTCGGAGCTCGTCTTGGATTCCGCCGGCCTTGCCAGTCAAGATGATCCAAATCGGCCCTGACCCTTTTTTATCCCTTTGTTGTGGCCGGATATTTCTTTGGAGTAAGATACAAGTTGGAGAGGCAAAGGCCCAGTGCAGTTCCGTCAGGCTGTCCGGATGGTCGAGGCCACAGTTGCTTTGACCACCAACCGGGAATCTCTTCTCCCGGTCCTTCCGCCTCCCCTCGAAGTCCACTCTTTGCACACCGACTTCTGTGAGGTCGAGCGTATCCCCTATCCTTCCAGGGCCGATGGCAGGATATCGCTGCTGGAGGATGCCTCCCTGCCGGCCCGCTATCGGTTCATCGGGACACGGGCTGTTTGGGAGGGGCCCCTGACCCGCTTGAGCCGCCGGGCCTCCGACCTGCGGTTCAGCCTGTGGGGAAACCTGGGTTTTCTCTTCCGCTTTGCGCTTTTTCTGCTGGAAAAAAAACACGGAATCTACAGCTTGCACGCCTGCGCGCTGTTTGAGCCTTCCAGGAACCGGCTTTTTGTCATCATCGGAGGAGCCGGCAGCGGCAAGTCCGTCTATCTCCTCAGCGGACTGGAGCGCGGGCTCTCCCTTTTCTCCAGCGAGATGGTCCACTTTCGACAGGAGGGCCGGAGTGTCCGCTGGTTCATGGGTTCGCTGGCCGACAACGTCAGGCTGGGGACGCTGCGGCGCTATTTCCCCCTTTTTTTGCCCCGCGGTGAAGACATTCCGCGCGAGGACGAATGGAGCCGGAAGAGGGCGATCGACCTATCATCCTATCGTCATCTCGAGAAAAGCCTGCTTGACCCTGCAGTCGTACTCCTTTTCCCGAGGGTCGAGGAGGGGTTCGGAAAATTTGCCCTCCGTCCCTTGGGAGACGACAGGCAAACAAGTCAGTTCCTATTCGCCAACGTCTCTGAGAAACTCAGCCAAACGACGATCCTGTATGACCGGATTCCAGTGCCTGGCTTTGACTCGGCCGAGCTGGCGGAGGCGAGGAGAAAGGCCTGCTTGGACCTCGTCAGGCACAGGACCACCGCCTTTTGCGGAGCCGTCCTTTGCGGCCCGCTGAGCTGCTGGGGTGACCTCCTGGAAGGCGGGCTCCCCATAAGGAGGTAGCGATGTCCGACAAGGCATGGGAAGGAACATTTAGGATCCCCTGTCCGGGGAGAAGCACAAAGCCTCGCCGCTCCGGTCTGACAATGGTGATCGACAAAGGGATTGGCGGGCACCTGCTTGAGGACTTGGTCAGGACCGCCGGCGATTTTATTGATATCATCAAGTTGACTTTTGGGACCTCGGCTTTTTATGACCGGGCCGAACTCAGGAAGAAGAACGAGCTGATCGCCGGGGCAGGGATCGATGTCATGCCCGGAGGAACATTCCTCGAGGTCTCTGTCTGGCAGAAGACGCTGCCGGCCTATCTGACCAGGGCCCGCGAGCTTGGTTTCACGGCCATCGAGATATCTGACGGCACGATCGAGATGGACCGTTCTACCCGAGGCGAGGCGATCCGACGGGCTTTCGGCCAGGGTTTCAAAATCATCACTGAAGTCGGGAAGAAAGATCCTTCTGAGGCGCCTCCCCTCAAGACTATCCACGAGCTCATCCGTGAGGACCTGGAGAACGGCGCCTTTAAGGTGATCATCGAGGCCAGAGAGGCGGGCCGGGGCGTGGGCATTTTCGATAAAGAGGGCAAGACCAGGGCTGAAGAGATCGAACGGATCCTGGGCGTGGGGGTGGACCCCGATAAGCTCATCTGGGAAGCTCCCCTCAAGAACCAGCAGCAGGACCTCATCCTGCGCTTTGGCGTGAACGTCAACCTGGGGAATATCCCGCCCGACGAGGTCCTAGCGCTGGAAGCCTTAAGACAGGGGCTGAGGGGAGATACTTTGAAACGCGCCTATCGGGCCGGCCGCTAATCTTCGCCTTCAAGGAGCTGGATGAGAACGGAGTGTTCCCCCTCGGGGAGCACGAACTTCTCAGAATCGCCCCTGAAAATTGTCTTGAGTGTATTGTCTACCACCAACTGGTGCTTCCCCTTCGTCAGGAGCCGGACCTCGACCTCCCGGGGCTTCAGGGATTTAAACTCAAAAGACACTTCGTTCTCGGAGTAGAGGAAATGCCGGAAGACCGCGCCTCCGTCAGCCCGGACGATCTCACTGTCCTCCTCTTTGAGTTTCGTTTCTGAGGAAGAGACCTCGACTTGGTAATGCCTGCCTTGGATGGCGACGCGCCGGAGCTTTCCCTTTTGCTCAGGGTCCAGGATGCCGAAGCGGAAGCCATCCCATGGAGTGAAATCCAGGTACTCCTCGACGGCGATCAGGGCAAACAGGGGTCCCCAACTCTGGTACCTTTGTCCGCCCGCCTCCCCCGTTCGGGAATCAAAGTTCTCCGGACAGAGCTGGAAATTCTCCCAGCTGCGCAGGAAGAGGGCCAGGCTTTTCTGGGCCAGCTCAGTGGCCACGGCGTCGAACCCGTAAGCCTTGAGACCTTGATAAACAAGATAATTGGTCGGAGGCCAGATGGTCCCCCTCCAATATTGCTGCTCCTTGAAGAGGGGGTCATCACGAGAGATCGAAGGCACAATGTATTCCCCCCAGAATTCCTTGGGGTCGAGAAGATGCCTCACGAGCAACGAGGCTTTTCGGGCGTCCGGGATCTTGGCCACGAGAGGGTAAAAATTCGAGGCGGCCTTCCGCGGAGAAAAGGAGCCGTCCCAATGACGGTCATAATAAAAGCCCTCCCGCTCATTCCAGAACTTTTCGTTGATGAGAGCCTTCAACCGCTCATATTCTTGAAGGTAGGAATCATAGTCTTGAGGAAGGTCAAGGATGTTGGCGATCTGGGAGAGGCAGTAGGCGTCCAGAGCGTAGAGGCAGTTGAGGTCCAGGCAGTTCATGGTCATGGTCCCGGTGCTCTCGTTGAAAGAGGCCTCTTCCCAATTCGGCAGGTCATCTTGTCCGGACTCCCACATGGCTCTTTGTTTTCCGGAGGCGTGTTCCTCCCATGGCGGAACGGCGCCGGCGACCAGGTCGGCGTCCGAGCCCCATTCGAGCAAGCCATCGGCGTTGCCGTCACGGCGGTGGCGGCCGTCGGGACCGGGCGCTTTCCAGAAAGCGTGCCATTTCGCCAACCGGGGATAAGCGGACTTGAGCAGATCCAGGTCTCCAAGTCGGCCAAAAAGCTTGAGGATGACATAGGCACCGACGGGAGGCTGGGAGCGGTCAGGCGTGCCGCTCGTCCGGCTCCTCCAGTTGGGGATATTGCCGTTGGGATACTGCGTCTCCAGGACGGCCCTGACGATATCCCGGGCATGTCGCCCGCTTTCGATGGAAGCCTCGAGAGCGTTGAAAAAGGAATCCCATTCAAAAATCGTCCATTGATCGGGCGCTCCATTGGGCTGGGGGAAGACCCAGCGGCGGCCCGCCGGCGTGTAGAGCCGGTGAAGGTCCGGCTGATACAGGGTCATCCAGAAAAGGTTGTTGCTGATGGCCTCGGCCGCCCCTTTGAAGAGTCCGTCGACTTTGACTCGCTTGCTCCTATAGCGCATCTCTTCGTCATCGAGGAACCGGTCTATGGTTTTCCAGTTTTTGTAGCGATACACCTGATTGCCCAGCACCCTGGGGTCTTCTCCCACCGAGGCAATGAAAAACAGCGTCCGCTCTTTGTCGGTTGAGAAAGACAAGGGAAGGCTATCGTCTTCAGGCGATCCAGCCGGCTGGCCGGGCCGATGGGCCCAGAAGAGGTAATGATAGCCTTTTCCCGCCATATTCTCTCCCTCGATCTGGCCATCCGCCAGAAGTCGATATCTTCCTTTCATTCCCCAAGGGAAATAGTGGATAACCTCGAAAGTGAAGTCTTTCGGGACCCTGATCCGGCCGAGGACGATCCCCTCATTCTGCCGGGACCACTCGAGAGTCAGAGTGTCCGATCTGGAAGGGGGCTTGATCAGGACCGGCGTATCTTTTCCTTGCTTGAGGGGAAGGCTCAGGTCAGCCGCCACGCGGGAATATGAGCCGTCCGGGGAATGAGGGCCGACCTCCGAAACGAGATAGAAAAAATCCTCTCCCTCAGCCGATTGGCCTTCCTTGCGGATTCGGAGGCGAAGCCAGAAACAGGAATCTTTAGCGGGAGCCAGAACAAGGCCGAACCATTCCTTCCCTTCCAGGGCGCCGATATGAGTGCCTTTCCAGGGGTAGAAGATCTCGGCATGGAGCGGAACTGTCCCGGCCATGATGGCCAGGGCCAAGAGCAGGGCCGGGAGAGCCCGTCTTGATGTCCTGATCTTTTCGCTCATCATGGGATTCCGGCTTGTTCTAATTTACGGGAAAAATGCCTGCAAATCAACGCCTCCCCGGTTTTCCTGCTGTCCAGTCTCGCCTTTGGGCTCCCCTTCCATTAAAATAGCGGACATGGTCCCTTGGAGAGGCGGAAGACAGTCGGCCTCACGTTCCGGCTCTGCCCGGCGGCCTTCCGTGGCCATTGTGAAGTGTCCTGAATATGGAACCGAGGCCCTGACGAAGGCCATCAGGGAAAGTCTCGCGCTCATCGCCGGCCCAGGCTCTGGCCTTGACCCGGGGACAAAAGTTTTTGTCAAGATCAATCACCTTTCCCCCCAGGCGCCACCGGACAGGGCCATTTGCACCCATCCCCTATTTGTCCGGGAAGTCTTGCGAGCTCTGCTGGAGCGGAATGTGCGGCCCACGGTTGGCGATGATGTCAACTTCCGCCGGGGCGACGAATTCGTCACCTCCGGCTTCCGCCCGGTCTGCGCGGAGCTGGGTGTTCCCCTGATCAATTTGAGAGAGGCAGGGTTCTCCCGGATCCCCCTGCGGGGGAAGTCCCTCAACGAGGTCTACATCGCAAAACCCGTGCTTGATGCGGATCTCGTGTTGAACCTGCCCAAGCTCAAAACTCACAGCTTCACGGCCTTCACCGGTGCGATCAAAAACATGTACGGTGTCATTCCCTGCGGGCTCCGGCTTGATGGCCACCGTCGCTTCCTCCGCAACGACGACTTCTCCCGGATGCTTGTGGACGTGTTCTCCGCGGTCCCCAGGCAGCTCATTGTCATGGATGCCGTGGTCGGCATGGAGGGCGAGGGGCCTTCCTCGGGAATCCCTAAGAGGATCGGTCTCATAATCTCCGGAGCGGATGGAGTCGCAGTGGACGCCGTGGCCGCCCGCGTTGTCGGATACAAGCCTTTTCAGATCTTCACGACAGTTGAGGCTCAGGCCAGAGGCCTCGGTGTCGGCGATCTCAGCCAGATCGACGTGGTGGGATCTAAGATTGAGGAGGTCGAGCGCAGGGACTTCCGGCCCTCCCTGGCGGCTACCGGCCTCTTCCGGCATTGGCTGCCTTCGTTCCTTTATGCCCGCATCTCCGGCCGGCTCATCCTGACCCCGGAGGTCGTCCCTTCCAGATGCACCGCCTGTCTGGATTGCCTCGAAGTCTGCCCGGCTAAGGCGATCAGCCTGGTCCATGATAAGGCCATGGTTGATGAGGCCGGGTGTATTCACTGTCTGTGCTGCCACGAGGTCTGCCTGCATAGGTCCATCCGTCTGAAACAGCGTCCCTTGGGAAGGACCATCAGGAGAGGCCTCCGGTTGTACGAGGCCGCGAGGAACCTGCGTTAGGGACGGCGGACAGATATTTTCGCAGTGCATTTTGCGCCGCGGTATGATAGATTACACAAGCGGA
>Ga0153916_10000250_pt1 | contig 35153 bp, 25 predicted proteins | sample Opewatmetagenome_FD_109642 | JGI IMG/M metagenome (GOLD analysis project Ga0153916, IMG submission 109642) | Freshwater wetland microbial communities from Ohio, USA - Open water 3 Core 3 Depth 4 metaG | ecosystem: Environmental > Aquatic > Freshwater > Wetlands | place: USA: Ohio, Lake Erie...
CTCCTGGAAAACGAAAAGACCCGCAGCATCCTGACGGCTGCCATGGCCACGGTGCATGCGGTGACCAACTCTCAGAGCGTTCTGGACAGCGTCCCCAAGGCCGGGGCAAAAGACCTGAGAAAAACGAGGAGCATCCTGGACAGCATCATCCTGACGTCGACCAACGCCGCGGAAGCCCTGGCGCTGGCCATTCCGGAGGTGAAAGAGATCGGTTTTATGGCGGACTCCATCCGCATTCCGACGAAGACGGAATCATTGATCATCCTGAACGTGACCTTTCAAAGCAAAATGGGCAAAGACGGGAAGGTCAGCGCCTTCGACACAGAAGCTATCAATGACATCTACAGGCAGGCTGAGGCCAGGGACCCCGAGCGTCTCCTCGTTTACTCCGAGGAACAAAACGTTTCTGCCGATGTCACCGGGATCAACGCCTCCATCGTCATTGAAGGGCAGTTCAACCATACGAGAACGGCCTTTATCGAGGTCGATCTCTCCCAGATCCCCGGGCTCTGCGGCGATGGGCGGGAATCCATTCCTCTCCGGACTCTACAGATCCCCGTGGTTCACGCCAAGATCTTCGGCTGGTATGACAACGAATACGGGAGCTATGCAAACAGGATGGGCGATCTGACCCTTTATGTCCACAAGATGATGAAGTAGGGGTCAGATCTTGACCGGGTAGGTCTCTTTGGTCTCCACGCGGTGCTTGCCCAGGTAGACGGAGCCGCTCCAGCCGTCGATGCTGATGTGATCCCCGCTTTTGATCTTGTGCCCGTCGATGATGCTGAAGGCGCTCTTCTCGTAGACTTTGAGGCTTCTGAGGCCAACAACACCCACTTTCTTCAGCTGAGGGATGATGACCGCTGCGTGGGAAGTGCTGCCGCCCTTGGCCGTCAGGAGTCCGTCGACCTGCCGCAGCAGGCCGATGTCGTCGGGGACCGTGTCCGGCCGGATCAAGATGAGCGGTGTGCGGGGGTCTTCCTTGCCCAGGCGTCCGATCTCCGCCTCGGAAAAGACGGCCCGTCCGCTCAGCGCCCCGCCTCCGATGCCGATACCGTAGCCGATCAGGGACTTCTTCAGCTTGTCGGTCTCGGCAAAGGGCCTCAACTTGAGGCGCTCAGGAGGGGGCATATCGCGGGTCTGAAGGATATACAGCCCTTCTTTGGAGTCGTTTTCAAAAGTGAACTCGATCTCCTGATGGTCGAACCCCTTATCATAGATCAGGAGTTCCGCCAGCCGCTTCAGCTCGGCATAGGCGGAAGGGAAATGATTCTCCAGGGAGATTTCGCTATCCCTTTTTTCGGTCTTTCTCTGGATCTCGGAGATCGGATATGTCTCCACGAGTCCCGTGACGATGTCGTCCCCTTGGGCGCCGAAGATGAAATCCCCGGAGAGGAGGACGGTGCTCGACAGCCCTTTGGGGTCGCGCGTGAAGGTGACCCCGGAGCCCGACCTCTCGTTCAGATTCCCGAAGACCATGGACTGGACGACTACGGCCGTTCCCCACTTGTCGGAAATGTTCATTTCGTGCCGGTACAATTCCGCCCGCGGTGAATGCCAGGAATCGATCACCTTAAAGACGGCCTTTTTCAATTGTTCCCGCGGATCGTCCTCGACGGCGATCCCGTTTTCCTCCAGCTCCTTTTTGTAGGTCAAAGCGATATCCCGCATCTGGTCGGGCGCAAAGTGGAGCTTCTTGGATATCCGGTATTTTTCTTTGAACCGCTCGATGATCTCATCGAAAAAGTCCCGGCTCAATCCTTCCGACATCCCCCAGAACTGGAGAAACCGGCGGTAGCAGTCCCAAGCGGCCCAGGCAAAATCGGGTTTCCGGCTCAGATTGGCGGCGATCTCTTCGTTCATGCCCACATTCAAGAACGAGCTCATCATCCCCGGAAGAGAGATGGCGGAGCCGCTTCTCACGGAGAGGAGCAGGGGGTTCTGAGGGTGCGCGTACCGTCTGCCGGTGATCTTTTCCAGCTTCTTGAGCTCTCTGTCTATCCTCCTGCTCAGGTCCTTGGAGATATCCTCATACCCGAGAATGGCGTCCAGGCACCGATAGAGCTCCGTGGCGATGACGAATCCCGGGGGGACGGGGAAGCCGAACGAATCCAGCTGTTTGAGAAAATAGCCCTTGTTGCCCAGGAGGATCTGGTCGTCCTTTTTTTGCGGTTTCTTGTGGAGGGGGGCCATGACGATCTCCGGGTTGTAGCTCATGAGGACGTTCAGCATGTAGCTGTGGGCCTTGAATTTCTCCTGTTCGGCGTGAAGGGTCCGGAGGATGTTGCTGATGAAATTGTCGAGCGTCTGCAGGCCGAAGGCGGAGGCGATCATCGACCGGACGAAGTTCTCGGTCTGCATGTAGATCGTCTCTTCCTCCTCCTCCTTGGACGGCCCGGCCTTTTCCCCGCCCGTCTCTTTGGCGATGAGCTGCCTGATGATCACGGGAAGATTGGACCGATGAGGGTCGATGTAGTAGAGGCGGATGATATCCTGGATCCCCTTGGAGACGAAACGGAAGATGTCGATGTACTGGTCGATGCTGAAACGTTTGATCTTGAGAGCCCCCCGGAGGTACTTCATCTTCGATTCGAGTCCCTCCGTGGAGATCCCCTCCAGTTGCAGCGCCTTGATGAACAGCCAGAGGTACCTGTCGATCTTGACCAGAGTGATCTTGGTGATGAATTGGAGGTTCAATCGATCGATGATCTGCTCCAGGAGGACGTTGGCCAGGCTTTGGAGCCTGAGATAAAGGCCCAGGGCGTCGAGCTTGGGCTCCCGGTAGACCCCGTACATGGACGGGATCCCCGCGGCGATATGCCTTTTGTGGTAGATGTCCTCGAAGGCTTCGGTTTTTTCCGGCGAGACAATGCGTGCCTTCAAGAGGCTCAGGAGATCCAGGAGGATCAACAGGCACTTGTCATCTTCCTTGCGGGAGAAGGCCTTCTTGAACGCCTCCACTTTCTGTTTATCGAAGAGGTAAGAAGAGTCCAGATTCTTGATCACATCCTGATGGTGAATGTTGTATTTCTTGTAGAGGAGCTGGTAGAAACGCAAGACGAGAGCGGCTCTCTCCTTGTCCGTGTCCGAGACATCCCGGATCGTCTGCAGGACCCTCTGGATCTTGGCTTGATCCCATTGCAGGAACGTCCGGGGATTCTGGTGCGCCCTCCGGAAAACAACCGCGAAGATCTTGTGCATTCCGTCATAGAGCTCGCCGGACCCATCGATCTGCTCATAGACCTCCTCGGGCAGAAAACGCCGGATGTCCTCCTTGTTTCCGGAAACCCAGTAGCGGAAGACGTTCTCCACGAAAGCGACCAGGGTGCTGTTGCTTTCCACGTGGGATTGTTTCCTGAGGAAATGGACCAGAAGGTCCCGCCGGTCCGTGATCTCATCCATACGGGTGGAGGCATCCCTGATCTCGCCCTCGGCGTTGATCTCGCTGAAGTAGACGGGGAAAAGCCGGGCCAGCTGCATGACCAGGTTGTAGGCGGGGACGACATCGGAATTCAGCAGCGCCGAAATGTCCTTCTGGAGAAGGTCCGTATCCCGGACAAAGACCCCTCCGATTTTCAGGTTGATGATCAGGGCCGAGAGGAGACGTTTCGTCCAGCGCGGCTTCATGGCGATGAGCTCGAGCCAGGAGCGGATGCTCTTGACATGGAGGGCGTTGAATTTCACTTCCCAGTCCGTGGTCGTGCCCTGGATATCGGGCGATTGGAAGCCGAACAGGATGATCTGTTCCATGAGTGTATTGGCCAGGGAATGGGTATTGAGGTTGAAGATCTCTTTGGCCACCGCGGAAATGAAATTCATCATGGCGTCGGGATGGCTGGCGCGGGCGCTGCTCTCCCGGAGAACCTGGAAGATCTTCTTGATCAATCCCTCCAGCTCGGGAACGGACTTCTCGGCGAAAGCCCGGCCGAGCGGCAGGTTGATTTCGATCAGCGCTTCCCGATGAATATCCTGAAGGCCGGGCAAGGCAATGATCTTGAGAAGGAAATCAAGACGGACAGAGTGCGGCTGCCCTTCAGTAAGCGGCGACCGCTCGATCTCGTTGGCCACCCTCAAGTATCCGTTGGCGATCTGATAATAGTCGGGCAGCTCGAGATAGGGCGCCAGATCCTTCCAGTCCCGCGGATTTTGCAGCTCAGCAGTCTCCTCGACTCGGCTGAGCAACGACCGCAGGTTGCCATGGCTGATCGGCGCCACCAGGGTCTGATACCGGGCCAGAGCTTCGGGCTGGTCATTGAAGTCGAGGAAGCCTTGATGCGGATCAGGCTGGCCGAGCCAGAAGCGGAAAGAGGCCTGAAAGACGCGCGAATAGAGCTCGGCAAGGTCTTTGACCGGAGCCTGGATGTTGTGATCGATGAAATACTTGAGGATGGACTTGAGGTCTTTCGTCCTTTTCTTCATCAGGCCGGCTTCTTCCTGAGGCCTCCCCCGGAGGAAATCCAAGGCTCCCAGAACGAGGGGAATATTGCGCGGCAGGTGCTCGCCGCTGTCCGCCAGGATCTTCTGGAGATACTCCAAGAGATAGCCGATGCTCTTTTCTTTGACCGAAGCGGTTGTCTCCCGGGCGACCAGCTCCCGATAGATCTCGAGCTCGATCTCGAGGGCCCGCTGTCCGTCCCGGCTTGAGTTATAAGTGGTAAAATCCTCCAGGCTGATCCGCCGGAGGTCCTCCGCGACCAGGTCGCCTTGAGAAGCGGGTTGATGGAACTTTTCCAGGAATTCCTTGGTCCGCTTGTGCGTCCCGTAGGTTTCCTTGACGAACTCCAGGAGCGGAAGGTGCCGCTCCGGGATCTTGACCTCAGCCGCCGCCTCAAGCCGCCCGGTCGCCGCGGTCGGAGGACTTCCCTTTATTTCCGCTTCACTCATGGACCGGCTCCCTTGGAATCAAGGACATCTTCCTCCCCGTTTTCGGGCTCTGGAGTTGAGCTTGTGGAGGCTCCGGAAAAGAGCTTCGCTCAGTTTATTTTCTCTCGCGGCCACGACGGACTTGGCCGAAAAAAAACTCAGGATCTCCGGGGTCGAGAAATCCCCTTTAGCGGAATCCTTTCTTCCGGAAAAGGGGAATAGGTCGGGACCGCGCTGGCATTTGGAGTTGATATTGATACGGGCCACCTGGCTCTTGACGGAATTGACCAGCTGAGCCAGGGGCTGGATTTCTGCGCCGAAAATGCTCAACTGCTGCCCGAAGGGAGAACGCATGACGTATTCGATCGGCGCTTCCATCTTAGCATAAGAGACAAGCGGAATAACGGGGCCAAACTGCTCTTCCCAATAGATCTTCATTCTCGAATGAACGGGGGAGAGGAGGGCGGGGAGAAGGAGCGACCGGACCGACCTCCCGCCATTCCGGTTCCCTATCCGGCTGCCCTGACGCAGGGCGTCCTCGACCAGCTTATGCAGGTACGCGACCCTCTCCGGGTCCGCCAAGGGCGTGATCCTCACGCGGGCCATCCAGGGCATGCCGACCCGGGTCTCGTCCAGGTCTTCGCTCAGCCTTTTCCGGAAGGCTTTCTCGATATCCTCATGGACGAAGAATATCTTCAGGGCGGCGCACCTCTGTCCGTTGAAGGCAAGGGCTCCCAGGATGGATTCCTGGGCGGCGACCTCGAGGTCGGCGTCAGGCAGGATGATGACCGGGTTCTTTGCCCCCAAGCCCAACAGACTGCGCAGCCTGTTTTTTCTTGGGTGCAGGCCCATCAGCCGGTTGGCGGTCGGGCGAGTGCCGATGAAGGCGAAAACATCGATCTCCCCGCTTTTCATCAAAGGCTCGACGATTGTCTTGCCGTCGCCGGAGATGATATTCACCACTCCAGGGGGGAAGCAATCCTGAAAACCCTCCAGCAGACAGTCGAAAAACAGAACGCCGAACCTGGGGGGCTTGATGATCACGGTGTTGCCTGCCAGGAGGGCGGGGAAGATGAGGCTGAACGTCTCGAACAGAGGATAGTTGTACGGTCCCAGGCACAAGGCGACGCCGCAAGGCTCGTCGTGGATAAGGCCCATGATCCCCTTTTCTCTCCTGAGTGTCCGGGAATCCTTTTCCTTCTTGGAGGCGACTTTAATGATCTGCTGGATGTAGCCGATCGTCCTCTCGAACTCGTCTTCAAGCTCGCTGTACGGCTTGGCGATCTCCCACATAAGAGTCTTGACGATATTCCCCTTTTGGTTTTCCAACTTCTCCAGGAATCGTTCTGCGCAGCGGATCCGGAGGGAGAGCGGAAGCGAAGGCCACTTCCCGTTTCCGGGGGAGAAAGCGCGCCTGGCGGCCTCCAGGGCTTGGAGCGCGTCTCGGCCTGTCCTTTCGGGGTAAGAGCCGATCCTTTTCTTGACTAGGGTGTTCGACATCCGGATGTGGATCGGGGAAAACACGTCGCTCCGACGGCCTATCCAGGGGATGATCTCACCGTTGACCAGGATCCTGTCTTGGTCGAGACAAGGATCCAGCTGCATTCTTGCGGGGATATCGTTTTCACGGGGGAAAAGCCGGGTGAGGTCTTCGGGAAGGGAGCCAACAGTAAAGAGACGCTCGGCCGTGGTCTTGAGCTGATGCTTAGCCCGCTTTGCCAATTTTTTTCGTCCCTATCATATCATTCCAAGCCGGTCTCGACAATTCCCTTTCGGGGGACATCAGGGACCTTCCAAGGATTGCGGTCCTGCCCGGCAAAGGGAAAGCGGCTATTTTTTCTGCAGATAGAGATCGATCAACGCCGAGGCCGTCTCATCGCAGGCTTTGAACGCCCCCGGACCGCCCTGATTCGTGACGACGAGCGCGGCGAAATCACGGAGAGGAGCAAGCCAGGCCACGGCCAGATTCATCGTGTTGCTGCCGGAGTGGGTCAACACCTTCCCTCCACCCCACTCGCGGTCCACCACCACCCATCCAAGGGCATAGTCCCCGCCGAAGGGAGGCGCTTGCAGGATCCGGTACGTTTCCGGCTTCAGCAGGCCCGTTTGGCCGCGCGCGCCTCGCAGTTGATCGGCGATAAATCTCGCCCAATCCCCCAAGGTGCAATGGACTCGGCCGGCCGGGCCCAGGACCGGAGGATTATCCACCTCGGGGCCGTTGTCCTTGACGGGTCGGCCGTCCGCGCCGTGTCCCCAAGGCTGGTCGATCTGCCCGGGCGTGCCCACTCCGCCGAACCCGGCGCTCTCCATTCCCAATGGCTGGAAGACGGTCCGGCTGATCAGCTCTTCCCAAGATCCATCGGCCGTCCGCTCGGCGATCGCCCCGGCAATGACATAGCCGAGGTTGGAGTAGAGATACTTGGTCCCAGGCTCGGAGTCGAGGTTGACCGTTGAGGCGGCCTTGAGCGCGGCCAGACGCTGTTCCCTTACTGTCTGAGTACGCGGGAGGAGACCCCAAAAAAGGTTGGCCGGGAGTCCGGCCCGATGAGACAGGAGCTCGAGCAGGTTGATCTTCCTGAAGGCCGGTGACATCGAGGCAGCCAGGTCCGGAAAGACCTCTTCGACCGTCGTCTCCCATTTCAGCCGGCCTCGTTCGACGAGGGAAGCGACAAGGCAGGCGGTCATCGCCTTGGTGTCCGAGCCGAGATGCCACTTGTCATCGGCTGTGGCGGCGACTTCAGTTCCGGCTTTGCGTAGACCCACCACACCGACGGCCTCGAGGCCTTTGCTGGTTACGATCGCAGCGCCCAATGCGGGGACGCTGTGCGTTTGCCGGACGGCGTCCAGGATCTCGTCAAGCCCCTTTTCTCCGGCTGATTGCTGACCCGAGAGGCAGGGGATAGCAGCAAGCCAGAGCGCTAAAAAGGATGAGACGATCAACCGTTTATGCCTGGGCATAGGCACCTCCCTTTGCGGAGAACTCCACGCATCCTGCAGAGTCCCATCCTGGCGGTCTCCTCAGCTCATATCCTCGATATCGAACTCGCCCAACCGCAGGGGATATCTGCCAAACTCCCTGACCAGGCGCACGACATAATCATAATTCTGGCCGGATACATTGCTGGGTACCGAGTGATCCGATTGGAAGATGTAGCCCCCGCCCTTGGCGGCGTTGAGCTTGCGCAGGACGATCGCCCTGAGCTCTTCCGGGCTGCGATGCGCCCATTCCAGGACGTTCATGTTCCCGCAGAAACCGATCCGGTGCCCATACTGCTTCCTCAACTCGACGACATCCAGGCCGGCTTTGGCTTCCAAAGGATTATAGGCGTCGACCCCGACCTCGATGAAATCCTCGAATATCCGCTTCACGTTCCCGCAGCCGTGGTAGATAACAGGGAGCTCCGCCTCGTGGCAGACATCCACAATGGCTTTGACGCCGGGCTTGAAATGCGTCCTCCAGAACTCGGGATGAAAGAGGAGGTCCCGGGTATAGGCCACGTCTCCCCAGATGACCATCCCGTCCAATAGCCCGTCAGCCGCTTTGATTTGGGCCTTGGCTATCTCGAGCATGAACCGGTTGATCCGCTCGATGAACTCGCCCAGATCTCTTTCGTACAGCTTGCTCCAGAGCAGCGCATTTTCCTGCCCGAGAATGCGCCACAAGGTTTCATGGCCTTCGCAAACGCTGCCGTAGACCGCGAAGTCGGGATGATAGGACTTGACGCTCTCGATCCAGGGTGGAAGATCGTGGACGAAACCGTCCCCGACTCCGCCCAGCTGATTGTCGCCGCCCCGGAAGTACCTTCTCTCGTCCCAGGGGTCATCAAAAACGAAGCCGCGCATTTTTTCGGTCGTGTCGGTCAGAAACTTTTCGAAGCGGGGCATCGGGTCGGCCAAGATCTTGGTGATGACGGCTTCGAAACCCGTTCTGACCGTGACCCGATCCTCTTTTTCGGCGAGCACCTCGAAAGGCTGGATATGGGGATCCATGTTGGGGACTGTGGAGATCCAGTCCAAGTCATAATAATCATAAGGGCTGGCGTCCCGGGGAAGCCCCAGTTCCTCTCTCCATCTGTCGACGAAACTGCCCCAAAAGAAATCGCTGACCGGAACCCGGTCGGGCTCCTGATGGCGCAGCGCCCTGTTCATGCGCTCGAGCTTTTTCTGGCGTCTCTCTGCCCGTCCCATCTCTATCTTCGTCATTTTCGAGAAACCGGCAAGCCAAGGAGGAAACAGATGCCCAGGGCGGGACTCGAACCCGCAAGGCCTTACGGCCGCGACATTTTAAGTGTCGCGCGTATACCTATTCCGCCACCCGGGCTCTTGGCTCAGGGGATCACGCTCCCGAGGGTTGATTATACGACAGGAGAATCGCCAAGACAATTTGGGGTGTCTCGCGGCCGTCGCCGCGGCCGTGACGGAGAAAAGGCAATGAGAGGAAAAAACGTTGACTTCAGGAGGGGAGCTCTCTCTTCTCTGCCCTGGAAGCCGACGGGGGGAACCGATTCCCTATCGCGGCGGCCTTTCCATGACCAGGTCGCCCTTGTGGAGGACATCCCGGCAGGAAAGGATCTTGATGGTCGACGTATTGCTTTTGACGTCGGTGACGATACAGTTGCCCAATATCTGCACCGGGAGGTCCTCGCGTACCCTCCGGTAGAGGATCATCTGCTGTCCGACCTGTATGCCTTGCTCTGCGCCCAGGTCGATGAGCGCCCAATGGTTGCTGGCGATCTGCCGGAGATTGCTCTGCACATAGACCAGGCTGCCCTTGACTCCCTCGGCTTCCACGGGAAGCACATCATAGCCCAGGTCCTTGCCCGTCATGCCCTCCCTCTCTTCGAAGGGGACGAGATAATAGCCGCTGCGGATCGCGTCGCAGGAACGTTCGACGACGGCGACCGCCATCGCGTCGTCGACGAACTGAACGCGGGCCCGCCCTCTGCCGAAAGCCAGGGGACCGTAGCCCGGAATCTCATTGCGGATCTCCAATACCCAGAAGATCTGACCGGGCTCGACGCTTCCGCCCTTGCCTTTGTTCAGGTAGATCACATCGCCGTCGCTGAACATGGTCTTTTCGTATTCCCGCTCCGCGCCGATGATCTTCAGCTCGGGGATCTCTTCCTCCCACATCGAAAAGGAGCAGTACAGGTCGACCTCGTTGATCAGGTCGGCAAACTCTTGATAGATCTTGGCCCTGGAGATGTCATACCGCTCCTCCGGCTTTTCTTGAAGGGCCGGCTGGGACGGCTCCTGTCCTTCGGCCGGCGCCGCAGCCTCTACTTTTTCCAGCGCGATGTTTCCGCAAGCCTTCGGTATGATGACCTCATATTTTTTGTCCCCCTCCTGGATGGAGAAGGCCAGGACCGCGAGGGGCTCCTGTCCCGCCCATTCCAGGTCATGGACGACTTTGACCTGGCCCTGGGAGCGGAAGATCATCCACAGCATTTTGCCGCCAACGGGCAGCTCCCTTTCCGTAAAGGCGGACTGGCGAATCCGGTCCATGAACGGAAGATACAACTCGGGGTTGCCGGCGACCTCAAACCCGCGCTTGATGTCGGCGGCGTACTTCTCGGCGATGACCTTCATCATATCCGGCGTGGGCGTCCCGGCTTCGAAGGGACAGAACCTGTATCTCCCGATGTCCCTCAGCTTTTTTGTTTGGGCGAAAACGCTGAGTGAGGTCAGGATCAGAAGGCCGATAAGGACAAGATGCCATTTTTTGACTTTCATCCGGACCTCCCTATAGAGATTTGGCTGCACCTATCGCACCAGGCAAGAAGGCAAAATTTCCTCTTCATTATGATTTAGTCGTCCCGGAGCAGTCAAGTTTAAAAAAAGAGAGTGGTCCAGGCAGGACCCCCCGGGCGGCCGGGAATCGTCAAAACGCAGACCTGAGAAGAAAATCCGCTCCTCTTGCCAGGATTCCTACCGAGTTCTTTTCTATGGTTAACGGGATGGACAGGCGGGGCGCGCCCGTCCCGAAATCCAGCCTGTCCGCGGGCAGCCTGGACAGGTTCGTGACCAGGCAGCCCCGCTCCGGATCATATGGCCTGAACTCACCCCGCCTGCCTTCGGCCAGGAGCCCTTCCAGCTTCCGGAGGAAATCGACGTAAGTCTCGGCGGACAGGACAGGCCGGGATCGCCTGATCCGGACGGCGATGGGCTGGATTGCGGAGCCTTCCAGGTGCTCCCGCTTAAATGTCACCGTGTGGAACATGATGCCGTTGCCGAAGTATCCCCGGCCATACCCCTTGACCTTGCCCCGGACGTCGATCGGCATGGTCAGGTCGAAGTCGTCGGCCCGGGAACCGGCGCCCGCACCGACCAGCTTCTTCATGGCCATCGCGGATAGCACATCGTTCGCCGAAACCCGGAGGCCGTCCGAGGCCGCCGTCTCCTCGATCATGCGCTGGACATCCCGCCTCAGGATCATGTCCTCCTCGAGCCTCAATTCTCGGGGCGCAGCCAGAGGCTCCAATGCGACTCCCCGGAACGAGAAATCCCTAAGGGCGGTCCTTCGGTGTTGCACTTTCAGGGCCAGGTTCAGGAACGACGATCTGAATGGGACCAGGGTCGGCCGGGTCAGAGCGGCCAGGAAAGAGAGGAAGAGAAAATAGCTGTATCCGTCCCCGGCCAGATGATTCAGCTTGGGGATCAGGGCCAGGCCGTTCCTGAAGCGGATCACTTTCAAGAAGAACAGCCGTTCGAGAGGAGGGAGGGCGTACCGGGCAATGATCTCAGCGGCGGACCCGTCGAATTCTGAGATATCGAACTCCCGGTCGGCGGCCGCCTCATCATAGCACTCCTCCTCCCGGAAGCGGTCGAAGATGATCGCCCCGTCTTTGTACTCGCCGAAGACCGGCCAGAAAAGGGAACTGAGCCTGCGGAGACCGCTCCTCAACCTCTCCGTGTCGAACGCCCGCTCGTAATAAAAGAGAAATTCGATCGGATAGCTTCCGTTCGAGAAAACCGCGTCGACCTGCGAGATCCGGACCTCTCGGGTCATGAGACCGCCTCCAATGTGGCGCTTCATATTCTCTATCGAAAGCCCAGGAGAAACAAGCTCAAGTCCATGATCATCATCAGGAAACGCTTCAGTCATCGTCAGCGGCGGACCCCGCGGATCCGTCCCTCTTTAAAGATTCCCGGTTTTAGGGTACTCTGATTGAGTCATGAGGATCGCCAAAAAAACCCGGCCGGCCTGGATATCCTTTTGGTTCCTATTGACGTCGCTGGCCGTTTCCCCTCCTTCGGCGCTCACCCAGGAAAAAAAGCGTCAGATCGAGTATGAAGTCTCGGTCAGCGCGGTCTCCATCTCCGTCACCGTCCAGGACAAGAACGGAAGGTACATCAATGACCTGACGCAGGAGGATTTCACAGTCTATGAGAACGAGGTCAAGCAGACCATCACTTATTTTAAGCACGACTTTGAGGCCCCCATCAGCCTGACCGTCCTCCTGGATGTCAGCGGCAGCATGGGACTGCAGGATAAGCTCACGGAGAGCAAAGAAGCTCTCCGCTATCTCCTGACCGTTCTCCTCCGGCCTCAGGACGAAGCCTCTCTCTTGATCTTCGCCGACGGACAAGTGGAAGTGGCCGCCCGGTTTTCGACGGACAAGAGCGCCTTCCTCGCCGAATTGGACAAGACCGAAGCCTACGGCCAGACCGCGCTCAACGACGCCGTCGCCGTGTCGCCGGAATTCGCCAACCGGGGGAAAAGCGAGAAGAGGGCGATCCTCCTCGTCACCGACGGGATCGAGAACGACAGCCAGGCGACCGTTGACCAGGCGGTGGAGATCGCCCGGCGGGTCGACGTGCCCATCTTCACCGTCGGCTACAAGCTTCCTTTGAGTGAGGAATTCCTCAGAAGATACAAGCGGACCGCGACTCTGACCACCGCCGGGATCGTCAGCTCCCTGGAGAGGTTCTCTCAGGCCACCGGAGGGAAGCTGTTCGTCGCTTCTCAACTGGAGGATCTTAGGGCTGCTCTGCGCGAGGTCAGGCGAGAGCTCGGTCATCAATACATCATCGGATACACGTCTTATAGGACCGGGAAGGAAGAATACCGGAAGATCCGGGTTGCGACCTCCAACAAGAAGCACAAGGTGAGGACGCGCCAGGGGTATTAGGAAAATCGGATAGACGGGTCTTGTCTTTCCGGGTCATTCATGCTTTAATACTAAGCAGGATCGGTGAGGGAGTGACAATATGCTAAAGAAAGGAGGAACAAGACTATGAAAAACTTCAGGACGGTTATTTTGGTCACCTTCGTAGTCTCTGTCGGCCTGCTCCTGGCCCCCGGCTGCGCAACTAAAAAATACGTTCGCCAGGAAGCCGCCGCCATCGACCAGAAGGTCGAGGGAGTCGAAGCCGCCGTCGAGGAGAACCAGAAGCGGATCAAGGAACACGATGAGCGCCTGGAATCGCTCGGGTCACTCATTACCCAGCAGCAGGATGAGATCAAGGGCGTGGACGGCAAGATCGAAGAGGTCAGGAAGGCCACTCAGGGCAAGCTGATCTTCAAGGAGACCCTGAAGAACGACCAGGCTAAGTTCAAGTTCGACAACTCCGAGCTCAGCCCCGAGGCCAAGGCGGCCTTGGATGTGTTTGTTCAGAAGCTGGTCCAGGAAAACAGGGGCATCTATCTCGAAATCCAGGGGCATACCGACAGCACCGGAGAAGAAAGCTATAACCAGCTCTTGGGGAAGAAAAGAGCGGAAGCCGTGATGAACTACTTCTACACACAGTACCATGTCCCCCTCCACAGGATGCAGGTGTTCAGCTTCGGAAGCTCGGCCCCGGTCGGCGACAACAAGACCAAGGACGGACGGGCTGAGAACCGGAGGGTGGATATCCTGGTCTTCGAATAGACCCTAAGCCGTCGGTTTTTCGCCTCCCTTTGTTCTAAAGGGAGCTGCGGTTCTTCATCAGGTAGAGGATTCTCTCTGTCCCTTCGACAGGAGCGATCCTCACGATCAAGAAAGCCCGGCTGAACTGCTCTTCAAAATCAGACCGGGTGTAATGGTCGAAGATATCCTCCCGGGTGGCCAGGAGCCGCTGGACCTGCGAGTCGGTCTTGGGGACGAATTCGATGACCAGCCAGCGGCAGACCCCGCTGAGGTATTCGGCGATCTTGGGAAGCGGCAGGTTATTGCTGATCGCCAGGTGATGGAGAAGAGCCAAAGCCAAGGCCGCATCCGCCGGCCCCCGCTCCTGAAGGGACTTTCTCTCCCGGTTTTCCCAACCGATGGCTGGGCTGGGGTTTGTCAGGTCCATGACCAGGGGTAACAAGTTCTTTTCCTTCTGCTCCAGGCAATCGCGGGTGTTCACCTCAACGGCGATAAAATCCACGTCGAAGGCCACGGTCTCAATCCCTTTCCTGCTGGCCAGCCGGCTGAAAATCCCCGTGTTGGCTCCCAGATCCCAAACGGTATCCGGCTTCATGATGTCCAAGAACTCTTCGACGATCCGCTTTTTCCGTTCGAACCCCTCCGGAGAGTAGTTCGTTTCCTGGTAGTATTGGGCCCACTCCGTTTTCTTGAGGCGCAGGCTCAACTTCCGGACCAGGGAATCCAGGCTCTCCACCAGTCCGGCCAGAGAAACGGGACGGACCTGCCGCTCCCGGACCTTGACCGTCTTCTTGGAGAAGACTTTCTGGCTCATGGCGTGAAGATGGACGTGAGTGGCAATTCCTGGCCGCAACCGAGTCCGGAAAGGAAGGAGCCGGCTGGCCAAACCCATGGGGATCCCGTCGATAAAGATTCGGGAAAGCTGGTTGAGGTGAAAATCTTTGTAGGCTATGAGGAGCAGCGGGTTAAGAAAGTGCTGACAGAACTGCCGGTAGGCGATCCATGGTCTCAGCTGCAGTTTCTCGAAGGACAGCGTGTCGACGAGAAGAGGCCTCCCGTCCACGAACTGGATGTTGAAGGCGCTGGCGTCCTTGAGCGACATCCCATGTTCGAAGGCGGTCTTTTGGATCTTGAGCGTGGCCAGAGCCGCCTCCTTGAGCTGAGTGAAACACCACTCGTACGGATAGGAAATGAAGGGGACAAGCTGGGGCTTTAGGATCTTATAGGCCAGCTGAGGGTCGGGCGGAGGAACGTCGGTCTCATCATGACGAACGAGGAGCCCCCGCTCCGTCAGAGCCTTGTACAGTCCGCTCGAAAAGAGCAGGTCGTAGTCGCCCTGGTAGCTCCGGTTGACCTGCCTGTACAAGCCCCCTTCCCGCTCGAATAGGAAACCGCTGGGATCCCGAAACGAGCTCGGCAGTGCTTGTGACTCACTTGGCATCTACCGTCTCATCGGGTTTTGCCTTTTTGGATAAACGGCTCCTGATTTTCTTCCAGAATATCCTGAGAGAAAGAGAAAAGCCGACGAAACCGGCGATGAGGAGCTGAATGATATAGCTTCCCGACCCCAGGTCGATATAGCTATAGCCGCATAGGGGGAAGAAAAAGAGGACCGAAATAAGGACAGCCGAGAGCCGGAGCATGACTTTCATGGGTTTTACCTAGGTCTCTTTAATAGCATGAATCTCTAGGAAAGTCAATCAGTTCGCCGCCTTTCGAGGTGAAGCAGCGGGCCGCCCCAGGGCTTTGTGCTTCATCGGGGAGAGGACCGCGTTGCCGGGAGCGGCCCTCTGGTCCTGTTGACATCGCCGGAGGGCCGGCGATATATTGCCGGCGGTGCCGCGAGGAAGGGCAATATGAAGAGACCAGGCAACCGCTTCTTGTTGATGATGCGGGTGATGATTCCCGGGGTCCTCAGCTTGGTCCCAGCAGGGTGCGGGGGAGTGGCCGGGGCGTCTCCGGGCAGCGGGGAAGCTCTCCCAGCTCAATCGAAGATCGTCGGGTTCCATGTCGATATGAACATCGCCCAGTTCAGAGGCGAATATCTGAAGGAACGCCTGAAGCTCCTGGCCGACCTGGGGTACAATACGGTGATCTGGGAAATCGAGAACAATATCCGCTGGGAGACATGTCCGGAGTGCGTCGCTCCGGATGCCTTTACCAAGGAAGAGTTCAAGGAGATCCTGGCCTACAGCCGGAAGCTTGGACTCGAGCCGATCCCTCTGCTCCAGACGATCGGACATTGCGAATACGTGCTGAAGAACGAAAGATACAAACCTTTGGCGGAGCTCCCGGAGAGGATCGACCAGTACTGCCCGCAGAATCCGGAGGTCGTGCGGTTCTTGCGGAAGTGGACGGACGAATACCTGGAGGTATTCGGCCCTATCAAGGTTTTCCATCTCGGCGCGGATGAAGCCTACACTCTCGGACAGTGTCCCCGCTGCCGGGCCTACGCCGAAGAGCATTCCCTTTCGGAGCTTTACATCGGCCACATTAACGCGCTGAGCCAGCCCTTGGCGGACAAAGGGGTCCGTCCCATCATATGGGGCGATATGATCCTCCACCATCCCGAGGCCCTGGACAAGCTCTCCAGGAAGGTCATGATCTTCGACTGGCTGTACGATCGCTATTACGGCTGCGGGCAGGTCCACATTTGGGGGCAGGGGAACCGGGGAAGAGATGACCTCGACGCCGCGACCAGGGAGCGGTTCTTCGCGTATCTCTATCCCTCCGGCGACGAACCGGGCCGGGACCCGGATCCGTTCTATACGGCGGATTTTCTTCAGGCCAGGGGTTTTGACGTTGTCATCTGCCCGAGTTCGAGCTGTTACGGAGACAGCGTCTTCGCGCCCCGCACGTTTTTCCATATGAGGAATACCGTTGATTCCTTCCGCAAGGGGTTGTCCAGGCCCCACAAGGGGGCTGTTCTGACGAGCTGGACCGTCCACCTATTCCCCTGGGAGCTTCAGGAAACGTCCATCGAACTGGCGCAGTTCATCGTCCGCCATCCGGAAGGCGACCTGGCCGCCTTCGAAAAGTCTTACGTGAGGGATCATTTTGGAGTCGAGGACAGGCGTTTTTTCGGGGCCGCGGGCCGGCTGGCGAAAAGGGGCCTGTTCAATTCCGCCGCGGACCTTGGGTTCTTTAAAGACGCCAGACCTGCGCCCAAGGACTATGTCCTCAACAGGGTTGAAGAGATCGCTAAAAACGGAACGCTGGAGAAGGAGGCCCAGGCTTGCGCCGACAGGCTCGAGGAATACGGCCGGGGTTTGGCCGAGTTCCGTGAGTATTCAAAGGCCGTCAAGAAAGGACAGAAAGAACTCGAGTTCTGGGACCTCGCGGCCAGGAATCTCATCAACAGGGCCGAAGCCGGCCGGGTTCTTCTGAAGGACAAGAAGGAAGGGAATGGTCAGAAGATCAGGACGGAAGCCGCCCGGGTCCTTGAAGGACTCCGGGCGATTCGCCGGGAGACGGAAGCGGCCTACCTGACCCGGATCAAGCCCCAGAGAACGAAAGAGATCATGCAGTGGATGTATGATTCTGTGGAGACGGCACTGGAAGAAGTGGCCGGGCCGACGGGCGGAGAGGGCGAAAAAGAAAGTCCAAAAAAGAAGGCCGGCAGATGATGAGTTCCGCCAGGACATCGCTGGGCGGCCGCGTGGCATCGCTCGATGCTTTGAGGGGATTTGACATGTTCTGGATCATCGGCGGGGATGCGGTCGTCCGAAGCCTGCCGGCAATCAAGGATACCCCTGTGACGCGGTTCCTCGCCAGTCAGGTCGAACATCGTGCCTGGGCGGGGTTTACCTTCTATGACCTGATTTTCCCGCTGTTCCTCTTCGTCATCGGCGCCGTCTTGCCGTTTTCGCTGTTGAAACGCGCTGGACAAGGGGAGAGCCGAAGACGCCTCCATCTTCGAATCGTCAGGCGGTCTCTCATCCTGATCGTGCTGGGCCTTGTCGCGGGCGGCGTGCTGGAGTTTGATTTCGCGAACATGCGCTGGATGGGTGTTCTCCAGCGGATCGGCCTGTGCTATCTCCTCGTCTCGATCCTCGTCCTCAACACGAAAAAACGGACGCAGTTTGGGGTCTTCGCTGCGATCTTGCTTCTCTATTGGGCGGCGCTGGTGCTCATTCCCGTTCCTTATTTTGGGGCGGGCAGCATGACGCCCGAGGGATCTCTCCATACGTTCATCGACCAGAAAGTGCTGCCGGGACGGTTTCCCGCCGAATTCTACGGGCCCGGCGACAGCCTCGGCGTCCTTTCGACCCTAACGGCGGCCTGCTCCGTGTTGCTGGGCGTCTTTGCCGGATCCTGGCTGAAATCAGAAAGAAGCGCCGGGACAAAGACGCTCGGGCTCCTCCTTAGTGGAATCCTGTGTCTGGGAATAGGGTACCTGTGGGGCCTGGTCTTCCCGATCATCAAGCATATCTGGACAAGCACGTACGTGCTTTGGGCGGGCGGGTGGTGCCTGCTTTTAATGGCGGCGTTCTATTGGGTCATCGATGTCCAGGGGCACAGCCGCTGGGCGTTCTTCTTCACGGTCATCGGGTTGAACGCGATCCTCATCTATTTCGGACAACAAGTCGTAGATTTTGACAGAATTGCCGGTTTTTTTCTGTCCGGCGTCATCGCCAACGCGGGAGCCATCAGCCCCATCATCCTTCCCGTCGGAGCTTTAGGTGTCAAATGGTTGGGGTTGCGGTTTCTCCATCGCCAGAGGCTATTCTTCAGCGTCTAAGGGCAATCATCCGGCTCTGGCTCAGCCCAGGTATCGCTTTTCGAGATATTTCCATTGGGCCTTCTGGCCCTTCGGCTATTGTTTTTTCTCCAGCTCTTTGAGCTTTTGCTCAGCGCCCGTTTTGATCCTTTCCAAACGGCCCTTGTCTGCTGCCGTGTCCTTGGGGATGGCCTCCAAGGCCTTCCTATAATAGGTGATGGCCAACTCTTTGTCCCCGTTGTTCAGGTAGGCTTCGGCCAGGCTGTCATAGACGTTGGCCGATCCGGGGAAAGCGTCTACGTTGAGCTTAAGCACGGCGATCGCTTCTTTGTGACGGCGGATGTTCATCAGCTGATAACCGACCCCGTTGACCGCTGCTTCGTTGAACTCATCGGGGTGTTTCTTCCTAAATTCGGGGAAGAGCCTTACGGCCTCGTCGGCGCCTTTTTCCAGGACGGCCTTAAAAAAGCTGGTGCCGGGAGAGTCGTGCTGGTCATAGCCGAGATAGGCGATGCCGAGCTCTTTGTCGCCGCCGATGGCCGCTCTAACGAGGTCCTGGCTGATGCTCAGCCCGTTGAAGCTGTTCGTCAGATAGACCAGGCCGATCTTCTGTTTCTTATACCCGACAATATAGTTCCGGAAAATGCCGTAATCTCCCCACTGCCAGAACGCATCGCCGTTTGGCGTCCGTTCCAGGCCGAAGCCGAGTCCCCAAAAGACATCCTTGGAGACGTCGATCTGCGGCCTGAGCATCTCCTGGATTGTTTCAGGCTTGAGCCCGGTGTCGTTCATCATGGCGATGACGAATTGGGCGTAGTCCTTGGCCGTCGTGTAAAGGGTAGCCCCGGCATGCGCCTGCTTCCTTTTCCGGAATCTTCCGTCTGTTTCACCCAGCACATCATGCCCCACGGCGGCTTCCTTTTCGTATCTTTCCTGCCAGACCAGGCTGCTCGCGGCCATGCCCAAAGGATCGATGACCATCTCCTTCATAATGACTTCGAGGGGCTTTCCCTTGAGGTATTCCATAACCCTCTGAAGGTACATGTACCCGTCCGCGGAATAGCGGTACCTGGTCCCGGGTTCAAAAAAGAGGGGCAATGGCCTGCCTCGCTCACCATGGGGAAGTCCGGACGAATGGCTCAGGACGTGGCGAGCGGTGATTTTGCGGAACCAATCGCCGTGGAATCCTTCCAGGTCGAGGGAATGTCCCAGCTCCTGCTCGATCTTTTCCCGAGGGAGATATTCGATGAGCGGCCGGTCCAAGCTCAATTCTCCGCTTTCGACCATCATCATTGCCGCGTAAGCGAAAAACGGTTTGGTCAGGGACGCCGCTTCGAAGATCGTATCCTCAGTGACGGGCTCGTTGGTCTTGGTGCTCTTGACACCGAAGCCCTTGGTCCAGAGAAGCTTCCCGTCCCGGATGACCGCGATGGTCAGCCCGGGAACGTTCGCCTTCTTCATCAAGTCGGGGATAATGCGCTCCAGCTCGGCAACGAGTTCTTCCCTGGGGATACCCGTCTTAAGTGGGGGGGCAGTCTGGCCCGAAGCCGGCAGGAGGGCGGTTAGAAAGCCGAACAAGATGATAAAAAACGCCGATTTCCTGAGTTTCTTGCTCATTGGAACCCTCCTGTCATTCTCTATTAATAATTACGTCCTCTTCGAGAAATGGTTGTTGCGGCACGGGAATCAGATCTTGATGAGAATCCTGTTCTTATAGAGCCAGAAACACATCAGCCAGAGGAAGGCCCAGGCGGCGAGGCTGGTGAAAATCTCGGCCGGAAGCGCCCCTGCCCAGCCGAAAAGTCCCCTTGTGAACGGCTGAACGAGCTTTGTGACCCACGAAGTCCCGCCGCTCTCGGTGAAAAGGTAGATGAACAGGGAATTCAGGCCGACGATGTTGAAGAAGCCGGCCCACCTCCAGCTCTTGCGGATGTCGATCATCCAGAAGGACAGCGCCAGGGCCAGCAGGCAGAACCCGCCGCTGGCCAGGACGAAAGAGCTTGTGCAGATCCGCTTGATCATCGGCGACACTGGGGTCAGGGCGAAGCCGGCGGCGACCCCGACGAGTCCGGCGATGGCGAGCGTGCGCAGTTTCTTCCCGGGCGGGCGGCCGCTCCGAAGGAGCTGGCCGGCAAGAGCGCCCCAGATCGTATGGGCAGCCGTAGGGATGGCGTTAAAGGATACCCAGTGACCGGACGAAAGCTCGCCTGAGATCAACATGTCCACCCACGAGCCGAAGTTGTGGTCGGGGACGAAGGGCTGGTTGTACCCAGGAACCCAGAAGATGCGGTAGATGAATTCGGTGAGGAGGATCAAGGCAAAGCTCCAGGCGACCTGGGCCCGCGGCCGCCGCCTCATCAGGAAATAGGCGATAGGGTAGGTTATGCCGAGCTGCGCCAGAACGTTCTGGAAGCGGAAGGTGATACGGCCCGGCCCGATGCAGTAGAGCGCCCAGCCCAGCAGGAGGAGGATGAGGGACCGGACGATGACGTGCCGGGTGATCTGGGCCCGGTTTTGGCCGCGTTCTTCGCGCTTGGCCACGGAAAAAGCCAGGGCCGCGCCGACGATAAACATGAAAAAGGGTTGCACGAGGTCCCAGAAGCGCAACCCGGCCCAGGGGTGATGGTCAAGCTGCGTGCCGATGGCGTGGAGGATCGTCCCGCTAAGCCGGGGGTCTCTGAGGTGTTCGTACAGGAGCGTGCTCTCCCCGATGAGGAGGAACATGGTGAAACCGCGGAAAAAGTCCAGGGAAAGCAGTCGTCCCTGGATCGTCCTGCCTGCGGCGCTCGAGTCCTTCATGGTGTTACCTCGGAGAAGATCTGTTTCAGCCTGTGCCCACTTCGGGCATCGGTCCCAATTCTAAAACAGAAAGCCGCCGCCCGTCATCTTTTTTCCCTCCAAGGCCCTATTGACAGCTCTCCGGCGGGGAGATATATTCGTCGGGAATCAACAGGCCCACATCCGCTCCATGAGGTCGATCATGGCCGGCTTGAAAAATAGGACTTTGGGATGGGCTTTCTTCGGGGGTTTTATCCTCATTGTCGTCATCTACCTCTGGGTTGTTTTTCCCTGGATGTTGGATTGGGGCGCCGGCGCGTCCGAGTCTGTCATATCTCTTCCGGGAGACGAGATCGTGCCCAACCCGTCGTATAGAAGCACCCGCGCCCTGACGATCGCCGCCCCGGTCGAAGCTGTCTGGCCCTGGATTGCGCAGCTCGGCCAGGACCGCGGCGGGTTTTATAGTTACACTTGGTTCGAGAACCTGCTCCTGGCCGATATACACAACGCCCGCGTCATCAACGGGGACTGGCTGGAAAGGCGGGAAGGAGAGCTCCTGCCCCTGACTTCCCCGAATTATCCGCTGGGGTTGGTTAAGTGGAAGGAAAAAAGCGTCGGGCCCCACATCAGGATATTCGAGCCTAATTCGGCCATGGTCCTTGATGGCTGGGGGAGTTTTGTCCTGCTCCCACTCGGAAGCGGGAAAACCCGGTTCGTCGTCCGCGATCCCACGAAGCCCATGCCCCTGCCTGTAAAGCTCCTTTGGCAACTCCTTTTCGAGCCCGGCCATTTTGTCATGGAGCGCCAGATGATGAAGGGCATCAAGGAGCTGGCCGAAGCCGGGTTGGGCCCGGGCACCGCAGGACAGAGCCTGGCAACGACCGGCTTTATTCTGACCGCTCTCGGCGGCGTCCTCTTTGTCGCCTTCGTCCGCCGGAAATGGCCCTGGCTGGCGGTCCCGCTTGCCTATGCGGCCCTGATCGTCGTCGCCACGGGCGATCCTCAGGCGGCCTTGGTCGGGTTCACTTCGTTTGTGCTGATCATCGCCGGCTGCCTCTACTTCCGGCGCTGGTGGTGGGCCTACCTGCTGTCCATGTTCGTCTATGTCAACGTCGGGCTTCTTATGCCTTGGGATGCCTACATGGCCTTCGGCCTCATCTTCCTGCTGGCTTTCCTTCTGCTGGTGCTGCGCTTGCTCTCCAAAAAAGAGCTGGTGAGCAGCATCAAGTCCCGGGAGGAGGCGAGGCTGAAGAACCGCGGTTGAGGGCTTCCCTTTCCGCTATTCAGGAAATCAGCCTGACCTCCAGCCGCTCCAGCCCGTGTTCATCGACTTCTTTCTCATATTTCTTAAGGAAGGGCTCGATCTTCTTCTCGTATTCTTCCCATTCCATGGTATCGAGGCTTTCTCCATTGTACTTGCGCCCGAAATCCCGCTCGGCCAGGCCGTCGATGAGCATGTTCCAGAAGACGTCCTCATCGTACTCTTCCCAGAGACTGCGCATCTCCTCGTCCAGTTTTCGGGAAGGGTAATAGCGGCCTTCGAACTCGTCAAATTCGACCCGGTCCTTGAGCCCGGCCGACGGCGCAAAGGACATGATGTCTTCCGCCAGCTTGTCGTACTCCTCGAGCCGTTCTTCGCTGCGGTAGGAATTGACCAGCCAGTTGCCCAGATAGACGAGATTGAGGAGTTTCCGGTATTGATCTTGGGATAGCGTGATTTGCATGGAGGCCCTCACATTTTCATTCCGGCGTTGGTCGGTCAGCGATTATAGAGCCTTTGACCGGCGGGGTCAATCGCTCCTCCGGCCCTCTGCCGGATCCGCCCTCCAGGGTCGACCTGGCCCTCAGGGTTGCGGCCGAGACGCGGAGTCCTCTTCATTCCACGTAGGTTCGGGGCAAAAGAGGATTCAGACCGATGAGGATCTTGTAGTCCGCGACTCCGCTCGCCTCGGCCAGGTCGTCCGCCGCCAGGCTCCAAGACCTGTCGGGGTCGATGAGCGTCACCTCATCACCGACCTGCACCTCGCGGTCATTGCCCAGCCCGACCATGGTGTGATTCGAAGTCACAGCTCCCAGAACGGGGAACCGCTTCTTCCGGATCAGGACTTGAACCTTGCCGCCGAACAAAAAAGGATAGCCGTCCGAGTAGCCGATCCCGACAGAAGCCACCCTCATATCTTTATCGGCTTTAAAAGCTCGCAGGTAAGAAAACGGCTCTCCAGCGGCGAGTCCCTTGACGAAGCTGACTTTCGCCGTGAGCTTAAGCGCCGGTTTCAAGCCCAGAGAGTCCTCTTTCCTTGTCCGGGCATTGGGATAATAACCGTAGAGCGTGATTCCCGGCCTGATCATATCGAGGGCGAACTCGGACGAGGTGAAGATCGCAGCGCTGCTGGCGGCGTGCTTCCGTCCCAAGCTGATCCCCTTGGCCTCGGCGGCGGCGCAGACCTGGAGGAATAGGCGAAGCTGTTCTTTATCGAAATCGGGGTCTTCGGTCAGCGTCGTGCAGACACCGTCGATCTTGAGGTGAGACAGAGAAGCCGTCTTTTCGATCAGCGGCAGCGCCTGGCCTGGAGCTACTCCCGTACGGCCCATCCCCGTGTCGATGTCGACATGGACGGATCCGGTCTTGCCCAGCCGCGCGGCTGCCTCCTCCAGATAGGCCACCTCCTCGGTGAAAACAGACTGGCTGATCTTCCGCCGGATGATCTCCCCGCCGTCGCGGCGGTCGAAGGGGCCGAAATTCAGGATCGGGCAGCGGATGCCGGCCTCCCTCAGGGCCACGGCCTCCTGCAATTTGCCGACCATCAAGGAATGGACGCCAGCCTCTTCCAGGGCTTTGGAGGTGCCGACGAGCCCGTGGCCGTACGCGTTGGCCTTGACCACGGCCATGACCGGCACCCTGACCCGGTTGCGGATCTGAGAGAGATTCCAGCGGAGACGGGATAGACTGACCTCGACTCGGGGATCCCGGCGGCCGCTCACGCCGGCGGCCGGTTCTCCGCCTGGCTTCGGCCCGCCGCCTGGCGCGCTCAATCCCTCCGCAGACAGAGCCGCCACCGGGCCGGCCCCCAGCGCCTTGATGAAATTCCGTCTTTTCATGAGCGTCATTGTAGCACGACTGCTTCCAGATGACACCCCGCGAGCAGGGAGCGTTTCGGGGGGCTGACTTCTGCCGCTTACCGTGTTATAATCCGAGCATATATATATGTTTAGTAGTGTTTGCTGAACGGTCCACCCCGCCCGGGCCAGCCTGCATCCATGGAACTTAAGAACAAGGACACGGTCGTGGTCGTCGGAGGAGGGCCTGCGGGCGCTTTCTTCGCGCTTCATTTTCTGCGATTGTCCAAAGTCCGGGGGCTGGATGCCCGTCTCGTCATCATCGAAAAAAGGGGAGAGACCGGGCCGCCCGAGTCAGCCCATCATTTGTCCTGCCGGGAGGGATGCAACTATTGCGCCGGGGGTCTCTCTCCGAAGCTGACCGAAGCACTGGAGCAGGAAGGACTCTTCCTGCCCGAGGACATCATCGCCGGCGTGATCCGCTCTCTGACCATCCATGCCCATTGGAAGAATATCGAGCTCCGGGTCCCCGCGGACAAAAAAATGTATGCCGTGTTCAGGGGCTCCCGTCCCAAGGGAAGGGTTAACCGGGACCGGAATTTCGATTCTTTCCTGCTCGAAAAGGCCAGAGAAGCAGGGGCACAAGTTATTTTTGGCAATGTCTACGACCTCGGCTGTTCAGAAGGGGGAAAGCATTTGGTCCTCTACCAGTCGATAAAAAGCGGAGGAGAGCCCGGCGAAGAAACCGGGCGGACCATCGAAGCGGACTTCCTTGTCCTGGCCGGGGGGGTCAACCAGTCCCTAGGCCAGCCCATGAACAAAACCCCCTTTTGGGATGTTGTGCGCAAGGCGGTTCCGGGCTACTCGCCACCCAGAGTGAGACGGGCTCTGATCTGCGAGGTGGAGATCCAGGCGGAGCTGGAAGCCTTCCTGGAGGGAGAGATTTATTTCGTCGAATACGGATCTCAGACCCTGAAGATCGAGATGTCCTCGCTGATTCCCAAAGGGAGGTATATCACGGCGGCGCTGTTGGGCCGGTCAGTGGACGATCTGGGAAGCAGAGACGGCCTGGGTTTGATCAAGGAATACCTCGACCTTCCCCAAATCAAAAGGATCCTCCCATTTGGAGCGTCGATGAGGCCCGTCTGCCTGTGCGCTCCCAACATGACCGTCGGGGCGGCTTCCCGGACAGTCGGGGAACGGGCCGCGGTAGTAGGAGACATGGCCTGGGCCAGGCTCAATAAGGACGGCATTTATTCCGCCTACCTCACGGCCTCGGCCCTGGCCCGGGCTGTCCTGGAGGCGGGTATCGATGGCCGGAGCCTCCGGGCCGCCTATGTGCCGGTCATCAGGCAGCTCAAGCGCGATAACAGCTTTGGCCGGGTTCTCTTCATGCTCAACCGCCTTGTCTTCGCCAACCCGACACTCAGCCGGATTCTTTATCAGGCCGTTCTCACGGAAAGGAAGAAAAAGCCGCAGCGGGCAAGACGGCTCGCCGATACCCTGTGGAAAATGGCCAGCGGTGATGACACCTATCGGGCCGGACTCCGGGCCATGTTCCACCCGCTGGCGGTCTGGTCGATTGCCGGCGGCCTCCTCCTGACGATGCGAAACTTCCTGACCGAACAGTTCTTTGGGCTGCGCTGGCACAGGCTGGGGCGCTATCCGACCGGCCTCCATAAAGAAGACATGGAGGCCAAGAGGGTAGAGTTCCTGCGGGTCGGCCGCCCCGGTTTTCGTCCGGGAAGGCCGGCGTTCGAGAGCATGTATTCCATCACCGTCAAAAGCGAGCCGGGAAAAATTTTCCGCTACTTGGGGACATTCGGAGATGGAAACCGCAAGTATTTCAAGCCGCGCTGGCTCCAGGTGGAGAGAATAGGCGGCCGGCCCAACGAGCCGGGGAGTCTGATCCGCTATCTTACACCTTTCCGGTTCCTTGATTTCCAGGTGACCCTCGAGAGTCGGGTCGAAGACAAGGTCCTGGTCTACAGGGTGAAGTCCGGGTTTGCGGAGGGCGGGATTCTCATCTTTGATATCGAGAAGGAGAAATCCGGAGTTGCCGGGCTTTCCATCTACGTGGCATTTGATATCGCCCCGGGGAAAAAATGGACGGAGAAAATATTCTGGTTCCTTTTCCGGTATTTTTTTCCCGGTTTTGTCCACGATGTTCTGTGGAACCACTCCCTCTGCCAGCTCAAAGACATCATTGAGAAGGATTCCGCTTAAGGAAGGGCGGGGCCCTGGCCCGACCAGTCGAGCCGCCCGTTCCTTCTGAGGAAATGGACGGTCTGGAGGAACGTCGGCAGTCCGGTCCTTCCTCCGGGTTTGGTGCATTTGATCGCCGCCACCGCCGCCGCGAACTCGGCGCACCTCTGAACTTCCCAATGTTGGGCCAGGCCGTAAGCGAATGCGCCATGAAAAGCGTCCCCGGCGCCCGTCGTATCCACGGCAGCGACTTTGAAGGCCCTGCCCTCGCCTCGTCCCTCGGGGGATGAATAAACGTAACCCTCCCGCCCAAGGGTGATCATGGCCGTCTCCGGACCGAGCCGGTGGATTGCCTGGAGGCCCCCCACCGGGTCGCCGGCATACCCGATCTGGGCGGCGAAAGCCCGGGGGGCGATGAGGACACTGATCTCCTGGAATAACTCCGGGCACTTGCTGAGGCTCACGGTGAGGTCGGCGACCACCGGAACCCCCGCGCGACGCGCCGTGCGGGCAGCGGCCAGGGCCAGATCCGGGTAGTAATCATCGACGAGAAGGACGTCACATTCGGCGATGCGGCTCAAGTCGGGGAGGACAGCCCGCTCCAAGCCTGCGGCGGGCCGGTGAAAAATGGTCCTTTCGCCCGAAAGGCTGTCCACGTGGATAAAGCTGAACGGGCTCGTGCCCTGCGGGATTCCGGCCACGCCCTCGAGCTTGATGCCTTCGGCAGCGAGTTCCGAGGCGACTTGTGCCCCGACCTCGTCATGGCTGAGGAAGCTGAACAGAAAACAACTCGCCCCGAGGCGCGCGCAAGCGACCAGGGCTGTGCCGACGAGCCCCCCTCCCTGGACCCTGTACTCCTCGACCGCGGCAGTCCCGCCCCAGGCGATCCTGGGAGCCACGAAGATGTGGTCCAGACAGCAGATGCCGGCCCCGGCGATCCGGGGACCGCGCCGCTTCGTTCGTCCAGCCAATCGGTCCATCCTCTTCTGGAAATTATCATACGCCCGAAACTCCCGTCAAGTGAGGCTCAGGTGAGTTGACTCCAAACCACGTCGCTTTTGTCCCGGCGAGCCAAAAACGACTCGATTTCGGGCTGCGCTCTCTCCTCCTGTGGAGGAGATCCCTGCCCGCTCCGCCCTCAAACGGGTTTGTCGCCAACTCACCCTCGCCTTGGCCAGATAAAACGTGCCCGCTCACTCCTCATACGGGTTTCTCCTGCCACTGCCTCTCGCTTCGATAAAAAAATACGAGGAGTTCCCAGTTTATCCCGGCGCGCTAGTCATTGTCTTTGGGGTGCGAAATCGGCTAGGATGGAGCGATGCCGGATCCTGGAGCTGGAGTCAGATGAGCGACATGAGGCCGGAAAACGGGCTCGAGCGGAAGCTGGGGCTTTTCCCGCTGACCAATATCGTGATCGCCAACATGATCGGGGCGGGAATATTCACAACATCCGGGCTCCTGATGTCCGACCTGAAGGACCCGCTCATCATGCTGGGGCTCTGGGCGGTTGGAGGGGTGATCGCTCTCTGCGGGGCCCTGAGTTACGGCGAGCTTGGAGCGGCTATCCCCAAAGCCGGTGGGGAGTATGCCTTTCTCTCCAAGCTCTTCCATCCTCTTTTCGGGTTCCTGAGCGGCTGGGTGTCCCTTTTTGCCGGCTTTTCGGCGCCGATCGCCGCCTCGGCCATCGGTTTTTCGGAATACCTGACCCGGGCATTTCCCGGTCTTCTGCACATATCTCACTCCGGAGACCCTATCGAAGGAACGATCGTCAAGAAGACCCTGTCCGTCCTGGTGATCTTCATATTCACTCTCATCCATGCCCGGGGCATCGAGGTCGGGGCCAGAGTGCAGAATTTCCTCACGATACTCAAAGTCGCCCTGATCACCGGACTCATCGTCCTGGGATTCAGCCTGGGCCGCGGAGACCTGAGACACCTTGCCCAAGGCGGCGGGTTCAAGTTCGATTTCGGCGGGTGGAAAACCATCGGGCTCTCGCTGATGTGGATCATGTTCGCCTACAGCGGCTGGAACGCCTCCGCGTACGTCGGCTCGGAGGTCAAGAACCCGCGGAGAAACCTGCCACGCTCCCTCATCCTGGGCACGGGTATCGTGCTGGTTCTCTACCTCCTCCTGAACGTTTTCTATGTCTATGCCGTTGCCCCCGACAAGATGGCCGGGGTCATCTCGATCGGGGGCTTGGCTGTCGGGAACCTTTTCGGACCCTCCTTCGAACGTGTCCTCAGCGTCCTCATCGCCGTGGCTCTTTTCTCGTCGCTCAGCGCCTTCATCATCCTCGGGCCGCGGGTTTACTATGCCATGGCCTGCGACCGCTGCTTTTTCCCCTTTTTTGCCGCCGTCCACTCCCGGTATAAGGTCCCAGCCAGGTCCATCCTTCTCCAAGGCCTGATCGCAGCCCTCCTGGTCACGCTCGGGACCTTTGAGCAGATCCTGACCTATATGGGTTTCTCCCTGGGCCTTTTCCCGATTCTCTCCGTCCTAGGGGTTTTCAAGCTGCGGCGGGATCGGACGCACACCTACCGGATGCCGGGTTTCCCCGTCGTCCCGTTAGTCTATGTGCTGGCCGGAGGCGCTATCCTTTTCCTCGGGTTTTTCGAGCGGCCGGTCGAATCCTCGATCGCCCTCGGCATGGCCCTCATTGGGATCCCCTTCTTTTATATCTTCAGGAGCCGCGGGAGGAAGCCTTCACCGTGATCCTTCAGAGCTTGAGGCTCAGCCGGTATCGGTACCCCAGGTCTTTGGATTGGAACTGGAGCGACCGGATAACGCTCAGTTCGGGGTCGTTCCACTTGGCGATACAGGCGTAGATTTCCTTAAACCCTTTCTTTTTGGCGTAGGCGACGACCTGCTCATGAAGCCGCGTCGAAATGCCTTTTTTCCGGTAGGGCTTGGAGACAAACGTGATCTGCATATAAAATTCCGGGGGAAGCTGGCCTTCCGGCAGAGGAAGAACGTCGTACATGTTATCGATTTCCGGCGTGCCAAGCGAAGGATAGCCTATCAGGTACCCGATGACACGCCCTCCGACAAGGGCGACCCAAGTCTTGTACTTATTAGCCGGGTTCAGGTAGCGCGTCCGGTAGTCCTCGACTCCCGAGGTGATCTTCGTTTTGAATTTCTCGGCCATCTCCGCTTCGAGCTCGCGGACGAGACCGAGCACCTGTTCCAGGTCCTCCGGCTGATATTCCCTGAAGATAACCTGCAGCTCCATGAAATTCTCTCCCTCTCCGGATGGGGGCTGTCCGGGTAGCCCCGATGAGAGCCCGACCCATTATAATCAAACAGACCCTCTTCTAGCGAGGACAATTCCGGATTTAGAACTGGCGGGCCGCCCCGCCCGCGTCCGCCCTTCGGGTTGACTCCAAATCAGGGGCTGTGGTATAGAGCATTCCGCAACACCGGCCTCAACCGCCGACGAGGACCGCCGGCCTCGCAGTCCCCGAGAGGTCTTTTCCCCCCGGGCGGACGATGACCGCTGTCGAGGAGGATGCGCTGTGAAAAAAAACGCAAGGCGCCTTTTTGGGGTCGTTTTCATGGGGATGATCTCCTTCCTGGCGCTTGCCGCCCCGGCCCAGGACAAGCTTACGGCCGCTCCGGACCCCTCCTATGCTGAGGGTGGGCCGCCGGCTTACCGCCACCCCGGGCTCGATACCAACGTCACCCTTTACATCAATCATTGGCGGAACTCTGCGCCCTTCGAGGGCCACGGCGGCCTGATCGAACGGGACATCCTGACACAAGGAGACCCGCTTCGGCCGGCACGGAAAGGTGCCGTCCTCAAGTACATCAAGTCCTACAGGCGCGCCGTCCTTGAGCCCCGGACCAATACCGCCCCGGTGGAGTTGGAGAGAGAGCAGGTCTTCTTTTATATTTCTTCAGGAAAGGGGGCTGTGGAAGCCGGAGGCAAAGAAGCCGGACTCGAGGAGGGGGACGCCGTCTTTATCCCGGCCGGCCTGGAATATCGGCTCCTCAACGCCGCTGATCAGCCGCTGGAGATGTACTTCGTCTCCGAGGAGACGGCCCCGGGATTCGTACCCAACACGGAGATGTCGGTTGGCAGCCATCGCGGATCGCCGCCGAGCTACGGAGCTCACTGGGCCCACATCGCCCATCCCTTTGTCTATGATATCGAGCCGAAGTTCTCAAACCCCATGGGGTTCGTCGTCGTTTCCATTGACAATTTCGATATCGCCCAGCCGCATACTCATGGCCCTGGGACCGAAGAGATCTGGCTTCAGGTCCGCGGCAAAAGCCTGCTCTTTTTCGGCAACCGTCTCCTTTGGCAGGAGCCTGGAGAAGCCTTCCTCATCCCGCCCAACAACAAGGTGCCCCATTGTTCGATCAACCACATGAATGAGCCGATGCTCTGGCTCTACATGGGCTGCCGCCACGAGGAGGACGCCTCGGCGTCTGTTATCGGTAGGGAGAGGGAATGAAACGGCGGGATTTTTTGGAGCACCTAGGATTTAGAGCCGCCGGAATCGGCGTCTTCGCTTCCCTGTTCAAACGCCCTGGTGCCGCCTCGGCCGCGCCGTCCAGTCCGTATGCGGAGCAAAAAAGCGTTGCCCTCCCGTGGCCGGTCAAGGAAGCGCCGCCGGCCCGGGTCAGCCTGCTCAAGGGCAACGACCGGAAGCAGGTCATCTTCGATTCCTTAAAGCTTCTCCAGGACGAGATCTTCGCCGGGATCGGGGAGAAGAGAGTGCTGATAAAGCCCAACATCGCGATTTCCAAGAACCCCCTGGCCGTGACCCACGTGGACGCCGTGCGCGCCGTAATGGAATTCCTCAGTCCCTTCCATAAGAAACAGGTGCTCATCGGGGAATCGGGTGTCCTCAACACCCTCGAGGGATATAGGAACAACGGCTACGAGGCGCTGGAGAAGGAATACAATGTCCGGCTTGTCGACCTCAACGCCGGCCCTTTTGAGAACTCTTATGTCTTCGGCCGGGGGCAAAACCCTCAACCCGTGCGCCTCATCTCCTCGTTCCTTGACCCTGAACTCTACGTCATCTCGCTCGCCCGGATGAAGACCCATGATTGCGTCCTGGTCACTCTGTCGCTGAAGAATGTGCTGATGGCGGCACCCCTCAACGACTATAAGCAAAGCGATAAAGGGTACTTGCACGGCTCTGCGCCGGCCCTGAATGACATCCTCCATTTCAACCTCTTCCATCTGGCGCACAAGGTCTGGCCCGGTCTGGCGGTCATTGACGGTTATGAGGCCATGGAAGGGGATGGGCCCGCTTGGGGAACTCCTTTTGAGGCGAAGGTCGCCTTGGCCAGCACCGATCCTCTGGCGGCCGACACCGTGGCCACAAGAGTCATGGGCTTCAACCCGCAGGATGTCCTCTATCTCCGGGCTATGCGGGAGGGAGGGCTCGGCCAGGGAGATCTGGAGAAGATCACCGTGCAGGGAACGTCACTCGACCAATGCCTTTATCATTTCAAGGTCAATAAGAGGCTGGCCGATTTCTACAAAAACTGATTTCCGGAGGTGAGCATGAGAGCGTTTGTGCCCTTGGCTGCCGCGGCCCTTTTTATTTTCGGCCTTGTTTTTTGGGGGAGCGATGCTTCCCAGTCCGCCTCTAAGCTGACCGAAGAGCCGGACCCTTCGTTCGCCGAGGACGCCGTGTCCAACCATCGTCATCCCGAGGTCGATACCGACGTCTCGCTCTATATCAACCACTGGCGCAATTCGCTGCCCCAGGAGGGTCATGGCGGACTGATCGAACGGGACATTTTGACGCCTGGGGACCCGCTCAAACCTCCCCGTAAGGGGGCTGTCCTGAAATACTTGAAGGCCTACAGGCGGGCCGTTCTCCAGCCGCAGACGAACGCCGGGCCGTTCAAGAGTTCAACAGAGCAGGTCTTTTTCTATGTAACGGCGGGCACCGGCCGGGTGGAAGCGGGCGGCAAGAAGGCTGGGCTCGAAGACGGTTTTGCGGTTTTCGTTCCCGCGGGCCTGGAGTGCCGCTTGTTCAACCCGGCCGACGAACAGCTCGAAATGATTATGGTGGTCGAGGAGGTTCCGGCGGGATTCGTGCCCAACGCAGAAATCTCGTTGGGAAGCACCCGCGATTCCATACCCGACGTCGGGATGCATTGGGCTCATATCGGACGGGGTTTCGTTTATGATGTCCCGCCCAAGTTCGCCAACCCGATGGGATTTGCGGCCGTGTCGATCGACAACTTCGATATCGCCCAGCCGCATGTCCACGGGCCCGGGTGCGAGGAAGTCTGGTGCCAGGTCAAGGGGAAGAGCCTGCTCCTCTTTGGCAACCGGCTGTTCGAGCAGGAGCCGGGAGAGGCGTTTCTCATCCCGCCGAACCGCAAGGTGCCGCACAGCTCCATAAACCCCACCGGGGAGCACATGCTCTGGCTCTACCTGGGCAACCGCCATGACAAGGTGAAGGATTAGGAAAGGGTCCTGTCGTGACCGGCGCCGTGACACCCATTCCCAATATGAAGAGGAGGAGGAAATGAGGCCGCTGAAAAGCAATGTCTATATCTCCAGGATAATCGCCGCGACTTCCGCCGGTCTGATACTATTCGCTCTATATGGCTGCCAGGCGAAGCCGGATTGGCTCAGCAAGAACGAAAAACTCATCCGGCAGAAGAATCTCAACGGACGGACGCGGACGGATATCCCAAAGGTCACGCTGCCTTCCAACCTCGACCCTGGCATTGTCTCGAACATGGGCAAGCTGGCTGCGATAGAGGTGGCACCCGGCGCCATGGCCAGACTTTACTGGGGAAAGGGAAACCTGGTCTCCTGGATGACGCTAGAAGCCGGGGCGGAGATCCCCAAGGAGGTGCTCCCGGGAGAACGGATCATGGTGGTGGTGAAGGGAGAGGTCGATCAACTCAGCGGCGGTCGCGCTGTGAGCATGAGCGCAGTGCCGGCTGAAGTGCCGGATGGGACCCACGGCGGGACCCAGAGGAATGATTTTATTTACCTGGAGAAGGGATCCGAGAGCGCCGTCAAGGCCGGAGCCGGGGGAGCCGAGATCGTGGAAGTCTATTGGCCGCCTCGTCTCGATTATCTGGCCAAAGTGGGAGTGACGGGATTTCCGGCGGTCCTCGATGAAGGGAGCTTCCCGCTTGAGCCGACCGCCGCGCCGGGCGTCGTCCAAGCCCTCCAGGACGTCCAGTTCACCGAGCTCAGCCCGGGGGCGAACTCGCGACTCATCGCCGGGCGGGGCGCACAGCTGAGTTTTCTGCGGATGAACCCGGGCGCAGTCTTTCCGGACCACATCCATCCCGAGGAGCAGCTGATGATCGTGCTTCGGGGCTCGATCGAAGAAGTCATCCTTGATGCGGTCGTGCCGATGCAAAAAGACGACATCCTCCTTCTTCCTGGCGACATGGTCCACGGCGGCAAGGTCGGAGAGTTCGGCTGTGACGTCCTCGATGTCTTCTGGCCGCCCCGGCCCGACTATGCCGAGAAGATGGCCGCGCGGCTGGCCGCTTTTCATGCCGTCATCCCCCGGGAGGCGCGGGTCGAGCTGGTGGTGGACGGGGCTACCCAAGGGCCCGGGCTGACGTTTGTGGAGGGGCCGAAGTGGCTGAACGGCAAGCTCTACTTCTCCAGCATGTCCTTCGAGTCGAATTGGACCGGCGACCCGAAAAAAAGCGCGGTCGTCGAGATGGAGCCGGACGGGAATTACCGCTATATATCGCATGGTCAAATGCAGGCCAACGGACTCTTTCCTCTCCCTTCCGGGAACCTGGCTGTCTGCGACATGTTCGGTCACCGGATCCTCGAGATGACGACCCAGGGCAAGATCGTGCGGACGCTGGCGGCGAGCTACGACGGCAAGCCGCTCGACGGGCCCAATGACCTGGTGATGGATGTCAAAGGCGGGATCTACTTCACCGATCCGCAGTTCACGCCGGACGCGAGGAAGAGCCAGCCGGGCCGGGCCGTTTATTACCGGACTCCGGAGGGAAAGGTTATCCGGGTGATCGAGCCCAACGTCTTTGCCATGCCCAACGGCGTCCTTCTCAGCCCGGATGGGAAAACCCTTTACGTCAACAACACATACGACAGCGAGACCTTTTGGAACGTGGACACCGACAAGGACAATTTCATCTGGGCGTATGACGTGAACGAGGACGGAACGCTGCGGAACGAGCGCAAATTTGCCGAACTCCATCTTACCCCGGACGTCCTGGACAGGAAAGGCCGCAGCACGGGCGCAGACGGCATGACCATCGACACCCTGGGCGATATCTATGTGGCCACCTACGCCGGCCTCCAGATATTCAGCAGCCGGGGAGAGTTCATCGGCCTCATCGACCTCCCGGTCTTCCCGGTGAGCTGTTGCTTCGGCGGCGAAGACAGGAAAACGCTCTACATGACGGGCTACAACAAGGTCTTCAGGATCCGTGCCGGCGTCACGGGATTTCCGTATCCGCCCAAATGATGAGGACCTGGACTGGAGGAGGTATGAAGAAAACGACCTTCAGCCGGCGGGGTTTCATGAAGCTGGGATTGGGAGCATTGGGAGGCCTCGCCCTGGGCCCTGGGCTGGCCGGCCGGACCGGCGGTCTCCTTAGCGGATTCTTCCAAACCCGATCCGCTTTGCGGCTCTTTACCAAAGTGAACTCAACGGCGCGTGTCAGCCTGGTCAAAGGGGAGGACCGCTACAGGAACGTCA
>Ga0153916_10000251_pt1 | contig 35142 bp, 35 predicted proteins | sample Opewatmetagenome_FD_109642 | JGI IMG/M metagenome (GOLD analysis project Ga0153916, IMG submission 109642) | Freshwater wetland microbial communities from Ohio, USA - Open water 3 Core 3 Depth 4 metaG | ecosystem: Environmental > Aquatic > Freshwater > Wetlands | place: USA: Ohio, Lake Erie...
CTCGATCGCGAGGAGCATCTGATCCGCGACTCGGTCCTGCGCATGGGCAGCCTGGTCGAGGCCGCCATCCGCCAGGCGAGTCGGGCGTTGACCACCCATGACACCGCGCTGGCGATGGACGTCATCACCGGCGACGCGATCATCAACGAAGCCCAGCGAGGCGTATCGCGCCTCATTTCGGTGACGATCGCCACCCAGCAGCCGGTTGCTCGCGACCTGCGCTACCTGCTCACGCTGGATCACGTGACCTATGAGCTCGAGCGGATGGGCGACCACGCGTCCTCGCTCGCGAAACAGACCCTGAAGCTCGCCCCAGAGCCGCCGCTCGAGGGATACGTCCACCTGCCCGAGATGGCCGAACGAGGAGCGCTGCTCATCCACGGCATCCTTCGCGCGCTCGTCGACGCCGACGCGGTCCAGGCGCGCGAGATCGCCGTCCAGGACGACGAGATCGACCGTCTCTACCACGCGACCTTCGACGAGGTCATCGAGCTGATGCGCCAGGACCCTGCCAACGTGGAGCGTGGCACCCGGATCATCATCGCCTCGCACTACCTGGAACGGATCGGCGATCGCGCCACGAACATCGCCGAGGATGTCGTGTACCTGGTCACGGGCGACGTGGAGGATCTCAACCCATGAGCGCGGCGCCCATCCGGGTCCTGTTCGTGTGCACCGGGAACTCGGCCCGGAGCGTGCTGGCCGAGGCGCTGCTGCGTCACAAGGGTGGCGCCGACTTCGAGGTCCACAGCGCCGGCACCGAGCCGAAGGGCATCAACCCGCTCACCCTGACCACACTGGCGCAGGCCGGCATCGACGCCTCGTGGGCGCGCTCGAAATCAGTCACCGAGTATCTCGGCCAGCGCTTCGACTACGTGGTCACGGTGTGCGATCAGGCCCGCCAGGTCTGCCCGGTCTTCCCGGGTGTCCACCAGTCGCTCCACTGGGGCTACGAGGACCCGGCCGAGGCGACCGGCACCGAGGAGGAACGCCTTGCGGTCTTCCGGCGCGTCTTCATCCAGATGGGCGAGCGGATCAACCAGTTCATTCCGCTCGCGTTGCGAGCCCGGCGCGAGGCGGCCGCGGCGACCGGCGCCTGATCGCGATTGGCTCCGGCTGTCGTGACCAAGCTCTGTCTCCTGCGCCACGCTGACGCCGGCGATCCCCTGACCTGGGACGGCCCCGACGATCGCCGGCCGCTATCCGACAGGGGCGAGAAGCAGGCCGACCGCCTCGGCCGGTTCCTGGCCGGGATCGGCTTCCAGCCCGATGCCATCCTCACCTCGCCCAAGGCCCGGGCTGCCCAGACGGCGGAGATCGTGGGAGGTCACCTGGGCGTCCCGGTCGGCGTCGACGAACGCCTTGGCGATGATCTCGGGATCGGCGAGCTCGAAGACGTCCTGCGCGACGCGGGCGATCCGCAGCGGCCGGTCATCGTCGGTCACGATCCGGCCTTCAGCGACCTCGTGGCCACCCTGTGCGGTACGTCGCGGGTGCCGATGCGGAAGGGCGCGTTCGCCCGGATCGACGTTGGCCGACCCCTCGAGGCGGGTGATGGAACGCTGCGCTGGCTGGTGCCCCCGGACCTGCTCAAGACCGAGCGGTAAGGCCCCGACCCCGCGACGCCGGGCCGTTTGGCGACCAGCATGTGACGTTCGGCAGGCGAATATCTCAGCGAACGATGAGATGTTCCTGGGGTGAAGCTACCTGTCCTGCCCGAACCGCGGCTGGACCTCCCGGCGCCCGACGTTCGTGACGCCGTGGCCACCGCCACCGTCCTCGCCGACCCGACTCGGGCGGCCATCCTCCGGTTGCTGCGTGATGGCCCGCACTGCGTCTGCGAGATGGCGGCCACCACGGGTCAGCGCGAGAACAACCTGAGCAACCACCTCGCCCGGCTTCGCGAGGCCGGCCTCGTGCGGGCGAGCAGGCACGAGGCGAATGCCCGGTTCCAGTACTACGAGCGCGACGAGGATGCGATCAGGGCCGCCTGCGACGCGCTCCGGGACATCCTCGAGTGACAACGCTGGCCGTCCGCCGACGCCATCTCCCCTTCTGGCCGTTGTCCGCCGTCGCCGGCGTGGCCTGGGTCGCGGCCTGGTTCGTCAACCTGCCGGCGGCGAACTGGCTGGCCTACGACCTCCTGCGTCTCGAGCCCGGAACGCATCTCGGCGACGCGGTGGCCTTCTTCCTCTACGACGTGCCGAAGGTGCTGCTCCTGCTGCTCGGGATCGTGACGGTCGTCACGTTCCTGCGGTCGTACTTCCCGCCGGAGCGGATGCGGGCCGCCCTGGCCGGCCGCGGGACCGTCCCGGCCACGCTCGCGGCCGCGGGCTTCGGCATCGTCACCCCGTTCTGCTCCTGTTCGGCCGTGCCGCTGTTCATCGGCTTCGTCGAGGCCGGCATCCCGATGGGCGTGACCTTCGCCTTCCTCATCAGCAGCCCGATGGTCAACGAGGTCGCCCTCGTCCTGCTGTGGGGCCTCTTCGGGCCGGGCATCGCCCTGCTGTACATGGCAGCCGGACTCGCCGTGGCGATCGTCGGCGGGCTCGTCCTCGGCCGGCTCGGCGCCGAGCGGTGGGTCGAGCCGTGGGTGCTCGAGGTCCGCGCCGGCGGCGGCGCCACGTCGCTCGACCTGCGCCTGTCGGTCGAGCAGCGCCTCCGCGACGCGTGGGCGTACACCAGGGAGCTCGTCGGGAAGGTCCTGCCCTACGTCCTCGTTGGCATCGGGGTCGGCGCGTTCATCCACGGCTACGTGCCAACCGATCTTGTGGCCCAGATCGGTGGTCGCGACAACCCGCTCGCGGTTCCACTGGTGGTCGCGATCGCGATCCCGCTCTACTCGAACGCGGCGGGCACGATCCCGATCGTCGAGGCGCTGCTGGGCAAGGGGATGCCGCTGGGCACCACGCTGGCGTTCATGATGGCGATCGTCGCCATCAGCCTGCCCGAATTCCTGATCCTGCGGCGGGTCATCCGCGCCCGGCTGATCGCCCTCTTCGCGGTCGTCGTCGTCGTCGGCATCCTCGCCGTCGGTTTCCTGTTCAACGCGCTCAATCTCTGATGGAGGCCGGCACCATGAAGATCATCGAAGTCCTCGGTCCAGGCTGCGCCAACTGCCAGCGCGTGGAGGCGAATGCCCGCGAGGCGGTGGCGATGGCCGGGATCGCCGCGGAGATCCGCCATGTCACGGACCCCCGGGAGATCGTCGCCCACGGCATCCTGTCGACGCCCGGTCTCATCATCGACGGGACGATCCGCAGCTACGGGCGGATCCCGTCGGCCGGCGACATCGCCATGTGGCTCGTGGAGTGATTCAGGCGACGCCCGCGGCGCCGCTCCGCGCCTTCGATCCTCGGGTCGCGAGCAGCTCGCCGACCGACACCAGGCCCCCGGGCACCAGCCCTCGAGCGAGCGCCACGAGGCGTTCCGCGGTCGACGGCTCGAGGCGATAGAAGATCCACTGGCCTCGCCGCTCGGCGGTGACGATACCGGCCTCTCGCAGGACGCGGAGATGGTGCGACACCGTCGGTTGGCCGACGTCGCAGCAGCTGGTGAAGTCGCAGGCGCACGTCTCGGCCTCGTTGGCCAGCTGGCGCACGATGGCCAGGCGGGTGGGATCGGCGAGCGCGGCGAGCAGCCGGACGTCGGGGTCGAGGTTGGTGGTACGAGCTCTGGTCATGCCGTCAGCATATCGTCCAAATTCGATATTGACAACCATCAATGATCTGAGTATATTGACAAACATCGATACCGACGCAGCGGCAGGAGAACCGACCGGTGAACGACAACTCGACGATCTCGTGGATGATCATGGGAGGACCGCGCTACGACGAGCACAGCCAGGCCGAGCTGGACCACCTGCGGGCGCTCGAGGAGCAGCGCCTCGAGGCGCGGCTCGGATCGTCGAGCGGATGGCGGACCCGCATCGGCAGCCTGCTGAAGTGGACCGCCAGGCCCACGACCGCGCCGACCCTCGATTGCCGCTGCGCAGCGTGACCGTGAGGACCCCGATGACGACCCTTCCTGTCGCGCCCGTCGATCCCGTCGTGGAGGATGTTCGCGCGCGCTACGCCGAAGCCGCCCGCGCCGTTCTCGATCGCTCGCCGGAGCCGTCGTCGGCCGCCGCCGGCTGCTGTTCCGAATCCGGCGAGGAGATCTTCGGGGCGATCGGGTACGACGAGCTGGATCGAGCGTCGCTCCCCGATGCCGCCGTGCTGGCCAGCCTGGGCTGTGGGAATCCCACGGCCATTGCCGAGCTGAAGGAGGGCGAGACCGTGCTCGACCTCGGGTCCGGCGGCGGGATCGACGTCCTGCTCTCGGCCCGACGGGTGGGACCGACCGGCTTTGCCTACGGGCTGGACATGACAGACGAGATGCTCGAGCTGGCACGCCGCAACGCCGACGAGGCCGGCGCCACCAACGTCGAGTTCCTCAAGGGCCGGATCGAGGCGATCCCGTTGCCGGACGCCTCGGTGGACGTCGTGATCAGCAATTGCGTCATCAACCTGTCGACCGACAAGGCCGCCGTCCTGGCCGAGATCGCGCGCGTGCTGCGCCCCGGCGGAAGGATGGGCGTCAGCGATGTCGTGGCCGACGACGACCTGAGCCCCGTCGAGCGGGCCAGCCGGGGAAGCTTCGCCGGCTGCATCGCGGGCGCACTCTCGTTCGCCGAGTACCGTGCCGGCCTCGATGCCGTTGGCATGGTCGACATCGAGGTGACCCCGACGAACACGGCGGCCGACGGGCTGCACAGCGCGATCGTCCGGGCGACCAAGCCGGCCGGCTGGAGCGCCGGCGCCATTCGGCCGGTCAGCCTGCCGGTCCCGGCAGCCGGTCTGCCGGTGGTCGCCGAGTCAGGATGCTGCGGCGGGCCCGGCTGCTGCTGAGGGACGCTCGTCGTCCGCGCTGACCGGGAACGGCAGCGCGATCGGATCGGTCGCCAGGCGGCTCCGGCCTGCCGCGTCGAAGCGGTCGAGACCGAGGTCGCCGGTGTCGATGAGCTGCGTCGTGCCGCGGATCGCGAGGTCCGCGGCGACGCGGGCCACGCCCGGGCCCCACATCATGCCGTGACCGCCCGCGGAGGCTACGGTCAGGCCGGCGATCGCCTCGCCTGCCGGCGTGACACCAGGGCCCAGGATCGGCAGGTGGTCGGGCGTGTAGTCGATCGTGGCCGCCCAGATCCTTCGCAACCCGAGATCACGCGTCTGGGGCACGAGCCGGCCGAGCCGCTCGCGCGTTCGCTGGTAGGCCGCCCAGTCGATCGAGCGGGCCTCGCCCGGAACCTCGTCCGGGTCGCTCCAGCCGAACAGCAGGCCGCCCTCCTCGAGACGCCAGTACAACCCGGCGCCGATGTCGAACACCATCGGCATCCGCGGGACGTCGAATGCCGGATGCGGCTCGAGGACCGCCACGGTGTGGCGCGCGGCGCCGGCCGGAATCCGCAGGCCGGCCAGGCGCCCGACCGCGCGAAGGCTCGGGCCGCCGGTCAGCAGGACCCGCTCCGCGTCGATCACGCCGAGTTCCGTCTCCACGCCGACGACCCGTCGCCCGCCGCCCGCCGTCGGCGCCGTGCGCAGCGCCGTGAAGGCCGTCCGCTCGCGAAGCTCCACCCCGACCGACTGCATCGCCAGCGAGTAGGCGCGCACGTTGCGTGGCGGATCGATGGCCCCGTCGGTGGCGATGTAGCTGCCCCCGCGGTGACCGCTCGGTGACAGCGTGACGGCGACCCGAGCGGCCTCGGCAGCGTCGAGCCACCGTACGTCGAGGCCGTTCGCCTGTTGCATCGCGACTCGCTCGCGACCGGCCCGTTCATCTTCGTCGGTCACCGCGAGGATCAGGTAGCCGAGCTCGCGGAAGCCCGAATCCGCGCCGTACGCCGCCGCCTGTCCGCGGTAGAAGCCGATCGACCAGCGGCCGAGCGCCACCGTGGCGGGGGTGCCGCCCTGCGCGCGAACGATCCCGGCCGCCCTCGACGAGGCGCCCATGCCGACCAGGCCACGCTCGAGCACGATGACTCGGCCCACCCCGTCCGCCTTGGCGAAAACGGACGCCCAGCCGCCGATCGTGCCGGCACCGATGACGACGAGGTCCGCTTGCTCCGCCACGACCACCTCCGCTGTGCGAGACCGGCAGGATAGGGCGACGGCGAGGCATCGATGGCAGCCGTCGCGCCGGGCGGTCGATCTCGTGGCGGCGTGCCGGATGCCTCTCGATCACCGACGGAGATACCCATCGCCCAAGGGCGATTGCCAGATGGCTTCTTCCTTGCCTCAGCGCCCCTCGGTGAAGGGCCTCAGCCGTCGAGGGCAGCCGCCTCCACGCACACGGCCACGACCCCGAGACCAGCGAGACGCGCGAAGGTCGCCCGGCGCCGGACGGTCCAGGCGGCCACGTCGAGCTTCGCCTCGTTTGCCAGCGCCAACGAATCGGCGTCGATCGAGTGCCACTCGGCGGCGATGCCGCTGCAGCCGAGGGCGGTGGCATACGCGACGGCGTCGCGGTCGAGCGTCGCCACGTTGAGCCAGCGCGGCCATGCCGGCGCCCGGCGAGCGACACCGTCGAGCGCGGCGGGCTCGAACGACGAGACGACCGCGTTATGCAGCTCAGGCCCGCGGCCGGCCGCCAATGCCTCGATGAGGGCATGGCCGCCCTCGACCTTGAGCTCGACGTCGAGGAACGGGCGCCGGCCGGCGATGTCGAGCACATCCGCCAGCGTGGGCACGTCCAACTGCGACAAGGCCTCGGCGCTGAGCGCATCGACCCGTTCGAGACGGCCCTGCACGCGCTCGAGGGTGACGTCGTGGCAGACGACCGGGATGCCGTCCGACGACAGGCGAACGTCGAATTCGAGCCCATCGCAGGACGGACGATCGAGGGCCGCCCTGAACGCCGCCAGCGTGTTCTCGGGCGCGACTCGCCAGTCGCCTCGATGGGCAAGCCGGAGCGTGCGGGTGGCCACCTAGCCGATCTCGAGTCGTGCGGTAATCCCGAAGTGGTCGCTTGGAAGGAGCGTCGGGTCCCCGGGATCGGGACGATCGAAGGCGAGCCGGGCGGAGTTGACGCGAACGCCGCCTCGGATCCAGACGTAATCGAGGCAGGCGGGATCGCCGTCCGTATCGATCGCCGGAGCCTGGAGCCCGGACGGCCAGGTGATCGCCGGGTCCTGCCCGTTGGCCTCGGCGAAGGCCGACCGGTAACCGTGCGATCGCATCCGCTCCGCCGCCGGCTCGGCAGGGTTCGCGTTGAAGTCGCCCATGACGACTTGCGCATCGGTCACGGTCGCGCTGCCGACCCAGTCGATCAGCCGTCGTGTCTGGTCGTCGCGCTCGGCGGCGCCGTCGACCTCGTGATGCAGGTGCGTCACCACCACGAGCACGCGACGGTCGCCGGGCAGCTCGACGGTCGCCCGCAACGCCGAGCGGTTGAGACCGAGCTCGAGCCGGTCGACGCCCGTGGCCGTCAGCGGCGACCGGACCAGGAGGCTGTTGCCGTATTCCGGTCGACCGGCCCAGGCGCGGAACGCCTCGTAGCTCCCCTCCCCCGCCGCCCCGATCAAGCGGTCCTGCTGCATCGGATACACGACCTCCTGCAGCGCGAGCAGGTCCGGCTGGAGGGCGCTCATGTCCGCGAGCAGCAGGCCGAGCCGCTCGCTCCAGCGGTCCGCCAGGTTGCGGATGTTGAGGGTCGCGACGTGCAGCTCGTTCATGGTCGCTCCGCTATCGATCGTTGCTCAGTCGGGGTTCGGCGGCGATCGGGAGCCCGAACGAGAACGTCGAGCCGACGCCCTCGGTTGACTCCACCCAGATCGTGCCACCGTGCTGCTCGATGATGTGACGGGCGATGGCCAGCCCGAGCCCGGTTCCGCCGGTCTCGCCCCGGACACGGGCCCGGTCCACTTTGTAGAAGCGCTCGAAGATCCGTGCCTGGGCCGCCCGCGGGATGCCGACCCCATGATCAGCGACGGAGGTCAGGACGCGACCGGCGTCGGTTCGCACGGTCACGGTCACGTCCCCGCCGTCCGGGCTGAACTTGACGGCGTTGTGGAGCAGGTTCACGAAAACCTGTCCGATGCGCTCCTCGTCACCCTGGACGGGCGGCAGCGAACGCGGGCGCTCGACTCGCATGGTGACGCCCTGGCGATCGGCAAAGAGGCGAAGCCGTTCGATCGACTCGCTCGCGATCTGGCCGAGGTCGAGGAGGTCGACCGTGCCGATCGACCCGCCGCTCTCGATGCGCGACAGGTCGAGGAGCTCGCTGACCATCTGCGCGAGGTGCCCGGTCTCGACCTCGATCTTGCCGATCCGGTCGCGCATCTTGAGGGGAATCACGTCGCCGGCCGCCTCGGCTTCGCGGGTCAGCGTCTCGGCCAGCAGGCTCACCGTGGTGAGCGGCGTTCGCAGCTCGTGCGACAGGTTGTCGATGAATTCGGCGCGGATCTGCTGGAGGCGGCGCAGCTCGGAGACGTCCTCCAGGATCAGCCAGGCGCCACCGGCCGCGGACCGGCGGGCGCGAACCAGGAGCCGCCGCGTCGTGGCGTCGGAGCGGGCGACCTCACCGACCGCAGAGCCCTGCTCGAGGGCGGTCCGGGCGATCGACTCGACCTGCGCGTCGAGAAACGCCTCGATCACCGTTCGACCCATCAGGCTGCCCGGCTGGCGGTCCAGGAAACCGTGCGCCGCGGCGTTTGCCGCGACGATTCGCAGGTCGCCATCGACCGTGATCACGCCCTGGTTGAGTGACTCGAGGAGGAGGTCGTGGTCGCGGCGGTCTGCCGCCAGCTCAGCGGCGACACGGTCAGCCTCGTCGAGCAGGGCGGTCACCGTGTCAACCGGATCGGCTGCCTTCGCCACGCCCGCCACCGCCCGGATCCCGCTGACGGTTCGCCGCGCACGCCATGCGGCGATCGACGCGATCGCGAGCGCCAGCAGCGCACCGATCGCGAGCAGCCACGGTTCCACGGCGCGAGCATCGCACAGGCGGCGAGGCCACGTCGCGCGTCAGCCAGCGGCCGGGCGGCGAACCCTCGCGGCAGGTCGTTCGTCTGGCACGAGGCCTGGACGCCAAGGGGCGGTGAGGGCCGCGTACGACGCCGGGTCGAACGCATGGCGCAGCACGACCAGGTGGGCGATGCGGGCCGCGGCACGACGAGCCCGGCCCACGAGGGCGGCATCGAGCGACACCGTTGGGACCGCGGCGGCCGCGTCCCGGGCGGCCAGCACGGACGAGATTCGGAGCGCCTCGTCGTCCTCGACCGACACGCCGGGGGGCCAGGGCTCATCCCCCAGCCGGTCGCGCGTGCCCGTCGTCGCGAGTCGAGCGACGTCCCGTGCGTCGAGCATGCGCAATCGCCGGATGAAGGCCTCCACGCGCGCGCCGTTCGGGCCGTAGCGGGGCTGCCCGACCGCGGCGTCCCAGCCGCGGGTCAGCCGTTCGCGAGTCCGCTCCCGGAACGGCTCGCTGAGCAGCTCGTCCAGGAACGACCCGAGGACCAGTTCCGCGGCGTACGCCTCGAGCGCGCCGCGCGTGCCCGATCGCCCCAGGACCTCGGCCGGCAGGCGTCGACCGATCTCGGCATCGACCCGCTCCAGGGCGGTCCGCAGGTCCTCCGGCAGGAACCGACGGATGGTGGCCCCAAAGGCGATCGGCGCGGGATCGGCGGCGGCCAGCCGGTCCAGCTCGTCCGCGGTAAGCGACGACAGTCGTTCGAGGAAGCGGGCGACGAGCTCAGCCGGATCGGTCGGACGGCGCGCGGTGGGGCGTCGGTCGTCTGCGGGTTCACGAACCGGCGACCGGTCGGCACGAACGTGACCGTGGTCCCCGGTCCACGCCCGCCTCGCCGTCATGCCACGATCGCGGTCGTAGCGGGCTCGCAGCCCCGGATCGCTCAGCCAGTCGTGGGCGACGTTGATCCGCTTCGCCCGTTCCAGCCCGGCCGGCCCGGCCACGTCCGGGTGGTGGAGGCGAAGCAGGCCGCGCCACGCCACCTCGATCGCCTCGGGGCTGGCGTCCGGAGGCAGCTCGAGCTGGGCGTACAGGTCCTCGGCCGGAACGGCGTGTCGCGGAGCCATGGGTGATCGCGCTCACGCGCCGGAGAGCATCGCCTCGACGTCCTCGATCGAGCGCGCCGAGCGCTCCCCCGTCGAGCGCTCGGTCACCTCGACGCCGCCGGCCGCCAGCGAGCGCGGGCTCACGGTCAGGATCCAGGGCATGCCGAGCAGCTCGGCGTCGGTGAACTTGACGCCGGGCGACTCGTCGCGATCGTCCCACAGGATCTCGCGGCCGGACGCGATCGAGAATGCGTGGATCCGTTCGGCGACCTCGTTGACCCTCGGTTCGCGCGCGCCGCCGATCGATACGAGGTGCGCGGCATATGGCGCGACCTCGGCCGGCCAGACGATCCCCTTGTCGTCGTGGTGCGCCTCCACGATGCAGGCGACGTTGCGCCCGACGCCGATGCCGTAGGAGCCCATGACGATCTTGTGGGCCGCGCCGTCCTCGCCGAGGTAGGTCGCCCCGGCGGCGTCCGTGTACTTGGTCCCGAGCTTGAAGATGTTGCCGACCTCGATCCCGTTGCGCAGGATGACCGACTGGCCGCAGGTCGGGCAGCGATCGCCTTCCTGCGCGTTGGTCAGGTCGGCGACGACGTCGGCGGTGAAGTCGCGACCGTGATTGACGTTGCGGTAGTGGTAGCCCTCGCGATTGGCTCCGGCGACCAGGTTGGGCGAGCGAGCGACGAGATCGTCGACGACCACCACCGTGTCGTGCGCGCCGATCGGCGAGCCGTAGCCGGGCTCCATGCCGGCCGCCCTGATCTCCTCGACCGTGGCCGGACGCATTCCGCCGGTCGCCTTGGCCGCGTTGACGAGCTTGGTTTCGTTGACGTCGTAGTCGCCCCGGACGATGGCGGTGACCAGCCGGCCGTCGCCGGCCTTGAAGAAGGCGGCCTTGGCGGTCCGCTCCTCGCCGATGTGCAGGAACGCCGCGAGCGAGGCGATGGTGGTCGTGCCCGGCGTGGCAACCGCCTCGAGCGGCCGTGGCGCCTCGGGCTCGGGGTCCGGCTTGGGTACCACCGCGACCTGTCGATTGGCGGCGTAGCCGCAGCCCTCGCACAGGACCAGGACGTCCTCGCCCGCCGGGTTGAGGACCATGAACTCATGGGCCTGTGACCCGCCCATCATGCCGACGTCGGATGAGACCGCGATCGTGTCGAGGCCGAGACGCTCGAAGATGCGGACATACGCGCCGTGCTGCGCCCAGTAGCTGGCGTCGAGGCCGGCCTCATCGCGATCGATGCTGTAGGCGTCCTTCATCACGAACTCGCGAACGCGGATCAGTCCGCCGCGCGCGCGCGGTTCGTCGCGCCACTTCGTCTGGAAGTGATAGACCATCATCGGCAGCTGGCGGTACGAGCGGACGATGTCGGCCAGCAGCAGGCCGACGACCTCCTCGTGGGTCATGGCCAGGACCATGTCGCGCCCGTTGCGGTCCTTGAACCGGCCAAGCTCCGGGCCGATCGCGTCGTACCGGCCGCTCGCCCGCCAGACGTCCGCCGGGTGCACGACCGGCATCTCCATCTCCTGGCAGCCGATCCGATCCATCTCCTCGCGGATGATCTGCTCGACCCGCTTGTTGACGCGGTATCCGAGCGGCAGGAGCGAATAGATCCCGGATCCCAGCTGGCGGACGTAGCCGGCGCGCAGCAGCAGGCGGTGCGACGGCATTTCCGCCTCGGCGGGATCGTCGCGGAGCGTGGTGAAGAACAATTCGGACAGGCGCATCCGCGAAGAATAGCGGGCCGGGCCGCCATGACGGCGCATCCCGGCGTGGCCGCCTGATGACGGACGGGGCACACCGCTACCATCGGTGACGAATGCATGGTGTGACCCTGTTGCTGGTCGTCGTCGTCCTGCTGGCTGTCGTCTTCGACTACATCAACGGATTCCACGACACCGCCAACGCCATCGCGACCTCGGTCGCGACCCGGGCCCTGCACCCGCGACAGGCCATCGTCATGGCCGCCGCCTTCAACTTCATCGGTGCCTTCGCCGGAACCGCGGTGGCCAAGACCATCGGTTCCGGCCTGGTCCAGGAGACGACGACCACGCAGGCGGTGGTCATCGCCGCGCTCATCGGGGCGATCGCCTGGAACCTCGTGACGTGGTCGGCCGGACTGCCGAGCTCGAGCAGCCACGGACTGATCGGCGGCCTGCTCGGGGCGACGCTGGTCGCGGCCGGGACAGGGGCCTTCAAGGTCGACGGAATCGTCGGCAAGGTGATCATCCCGATGATCGTCTCGCCGCTGATCGGCTTCCTCGGGGCGTTCGGACTGATGCTGGCGATCTACTGGATCTTCCGTCGCGCGAAGCGCCGTCCCCTCGGCCGGGCCTTCCGCCGGATCCAGGTCCTGTCGGCCGGCTTCATGGCCTTCTCGCACGGCTCGAACGATGCCCAGAAGACGATGGGGATCATCACCCTGGCCCTGTTCACGGCCGGCGTCATCCCGGATGTCAGCGTGCCGGTCTGGGTGATCGTGACGTCGGCGACGGCCCTGTCGCTCGGAACGGCGATCGGTGGCTGGCGCATCATGCGGACCATGGGCCACCGTGTCGTGGATCTCGAGCCGGTCCACGGGTTCGTTGCGGAGACGACCTCGGCGTCGATCCTGTTTGCGACCGCCCATTTCGGCATTCCCGTCTCAACCACCCACGTGATCTCGAGCGCGATCATGGGTGTCGGCACCAGTCGCGGGGCGCGAGGCGTACGCTGGGGCGTCGCCGGCAACATCCTGGTCGCGTGGCTGCTGACGCTCCCTGCCGCCGCGCTCTTTGCCGGCGCCGCCTGGATCGTGCTTCGCCTCGTGGGAATCGAATGACCCGTTCCCGCCTGGCTCAACCGGAGGTTCCTCGATGACGTTCCGACTGCTCCCCAAGGACGTGAAGTTCTTCGACCTGTTCATCGAGGACGGCGATAACCTGGCGCTGGCGGCCGGCCGCCTGCACGAGATGGTCGATCGATTCGATCGGCTGGACGAGCGCGTCACGGAGATCCAGGCGCTCGAGAAGCGCGGGGACGAGATCGATCGCGAGATCAATCGCCGGCTCGAGGACGCCTTCGTCACACCGTTCGACCGCGAGGACATCCACGAGCTGACGGTCCGCCTCGACGACATCCTCGACGGGATCCAGGCGATCGCCGAGACCATGGTGATCTACGACGTGACGGTGCCGACCGCCGAGGCTCGACGGCTCGCGGCGATCATCGCCGAGCAATCCGTCGAGCTGGTCGCCGTCGTGCGCGGCCTCGACGGGCTCAAGGGCCTGGACTCGCACCTGAAGGCCGTCCACGACCTGGAGCACGAGGCGGACGGCCTGTCGCGGGCCGCCGTGGCGCGCCTCTTCCGCGAGTCCTGGAACCCGCTCGATGTGATCAAGTGGCGGGACCTGTATGCCGCGCTCGAGGAGACGATCGACGCGGCGGAAGACGCCGCCGAGGTCGTGGAGCGGATGAACCACAAGTCCGCCTGACGCCAGCGGACGGGATTCAGGCCCGGCCGACCATCAGCAGAGTGGTCCAGGCGGGCAGGCCCGCCCCGCTCCCGAGCTCGAGCCAGCGAATGGCGTAGGCCGCTCGAATCGGGCCGAGCGCCAGCGGTGCGAGGCACTCCCGATCGAGACGCTGGAACGCCTCCCGGCCGAACGACGCCGTGAGGCTTCGCCGATTGCGCAGGGGAGCAAGGTGACAGCGGATCAGCTCCACTTCACGGGCGAAGGCCGCATCGGCCCATGGAGCGGGGCGGCGGATTGGATCGCGAAGGTCCCGGCGGAGCCGAAGGGCGTCCAGCGCCAGCGCCCGATGGGGCGCTGGCGCCAGAACGGGAACGGAGGCGCCGCCCGATGGGAGGAGACCGTCGGGCGGGGAGGAGCAACCGATCGCCGACTCGTGGCCGGACCGCGGCACCGCGGTCGGGTGGGGTCCGGGCTCGCGAGCGACCATCGGCATGCCCGACACGATGGTCGACCCAGATCAACGGCCGCTTATCGTCCGGTCAACGCTCATGAGGCCGGCGGAAGACGTAACCCACGCCGCGGACGGTGTGGATGAACGCCGGGTTGCCGGGGTCGGTCTCGATCCGGCTGCGGAGCCAGTGAACATGGACGTCGACGGTCCGCGTCTCGCCGCCGTAGTCGTAGCCCCAGACGTGCTCGAGCAGCTGATCGCGGGTGAAGACCTGGCCCGGGTGCCGGATCAGGAAGGCGAGCAGCTCGAACGCCTTGGGCTTGATCGGGAGGACCTTGCCGTCGCGCAGCAGTCGGTGGCCGCCCAGGTCCGCCTGGACCGCGCCGAGGTCGATGACGGCCGGCGGCCCGTCGATCGCCACGGCCTGCTCGGAGCGCCGGAAGAGCGCCCGGATCCGCGCCGACAGCTCGCGCAGGCTGAACGGCTTGGTGACGTAGTCGTCGGCGCCGAGCTCGAGGCCGACCACCTTGTCGAGCTCCGAGTCCTTGGCCGTCAGCATCACGATCGGCACGCCGGACTCGGCCCGGATGATCCGGCAGACCTCGATCCCGGACAGCTCCGGCAGCATCAGGTCGAGCAGGACGAGGTCCGGGCGCTCGGCACGGAAGCGGGTCAGGGCCTCGCGGCCGTCGGCTGCCCACACGACGCGGAATCCGTCCGCCTCGAGCGCGTCGACCAGGGTCTCGCGTAGCGTCGGCTCATCGTCGACGACGAGGATCGTGCGTGCCATCCCGGCTAAGGATAACCAGGCGTGTTAACCCGACATTGACGACCGACTCGCCGAGCGGTCGATCATGCCGCCGATCGCGACCGGGCTGTTCGGCTATCACGTGCGTTGCTCGATGTAGAACTCGACGAAGCTCCGACATCGCCCGTCGCCAGCGAACTGGAGCAGATAGCAGTTGTGATAGAGCTTCTCGGGCGTTTCGCCGCTGGCGAAGTAGCGGCTCCATCCAATCGCGACGGCCCGGTCGCCTTCGACGGCGTACGGCTCGTACCTCGCATCCCAGGAATCAGGCTCGTCGCGCGTGCTCTCGGCGCCATCCGGGGCGACCCAGGCCCGAACGATCTCGGCGCGGCCCCTGATGGGCTCGTCCCACGGGTGATAGCGGTATTCGGCGTCCTCTGCGAACAGCTCGCCAATCGCGACGGGATCGTAGCTGCGCCAGGCGGCGACGTAGCGATCCAGCCAGCCCTGGATTTCGTCATGCGTCATGGTCGTCGGCTCCTCATCGGTGGCGATCGTCAGGCAGCGTATCGCGCGAGTCCGCGCCGAGGGTGACGGCGAAGACGTCGAGCACCAGCAGGGCGCCGATAACGCCAAACAGGGCCAACCAGATCGTTCATGGGTTTCAGGCCTCCTGCGGTCGCCCGAATGGACCGGGACGGCCACCAGCCTCTCACCCAAACAGGACAGTACCTGTCAGCATTTGGCCAATCTTGCGCCGGAGGATCGTTAGGCGAGGAATCTCAGCCGGATCGGACGGCCAGAGCTCGGTCGCAAGCGTAGATGATCGTCCAATGCAGAGTCGCAACGTCCGAAACCATGCCTAACGGTCCACGGACGCAACCCTGACAAGACCAGTGGGTCGCGCGCCAGGTGGCGATCGGCTCAGGCACGAATACCTGCGACACGAAGGCTACACCTCCGCGAGCACATCGAGCGCCCGGTCCAGCCGCTCCAGCACGCGATCGCGACCGAGCGCCACCATCGTGTCGAACAGGGGCGGCGTGGCCGTTCGGCCGGTCACCGCGACGCGGATCGCCATGAAGAGGTCGCCGGCCTTCCAGCCCCGGGCCTCGGCCAGGGCGCGCAGGGGTGGCTCGAGCTCGTCGGCTTCGAAGGTAACCTCCCCAACCGCCGCGATCGTGTCTCGCGCAGCAGCCAGGCCGTCGCGCGCCGTCACGGCATCCCAGCGCTCGGGCACCAGCACCGCCGGGTCGATCGGCACCGAGCGGACCCACAGGAAGCCGGCCAGCTCACCGATGGCGCCGAGCGTCGGCAGTCGCTCACGGACGACGGGGAGCAACGCCCGCAGCTCGCCGTCGGACGGAATCCAGTCGATCCGGCCGGCCACCTGCTCCGCCTCGACGAACGGCCGCAGGCGCTCGATCAGGTCTTCCGGCTCGAGGCGGCGGATCCACTGGCCGTTGAGCCATTCGAGCCGCTCGCGGTCGAAGACCGCGCCGCCCTTGTGGACCGCGTCGAGGTCGAAACGCTCGGCGATCTCTTCGATGGACAGGACCTCCTCCTTCGTGCCGGTCGCCCAGCCGAGCAGGGCGAGATAGTTCACCAGCGCCTCGCGGATGAAGCCCTGCGCGATGTAGTCCGAGACCGCGGTCTGGCTCTTGCGCTTGCTCATCTTGGTCCGGTCCGGGTTCAGGATGAGCGGGAGGTGGGCGAACCGCGGCTCGGGATACCCGAGCGCCCGGAAGATCAGCAGCTGCTTCGGAGTATTCGAGATGTGATCCTCGCCACGGATGACATGGCTGATCTCCATGTCGGCATCGTCGACCACGACGGTGAAGTTGTAGAGCGGCGAGCCGTCGGCCCGGACGATGACGAAGTCACCACCCAGGTTGTCGACGTCGATCTCCACGCGGCCGCGCACGATGTCGTCGAAGGCGACGACGCCGGTCCCGACCCGGAACCGAAGCGCACCACGCCGGCCCTCCGCCTCCCGGGTGGCGCGCTCGGCGGCGGTCAGGGCCGCGCATCGCCCGACGTAACGCGCCGGCAGCTTGGCCGCCTCCTGCGCCATGCGATCGGCGTCGAGCTCCTCCGGCGTGCAGTAGCACGGGTAGGCCATGTCGGCGGCCAGCAGGCGCTCGGCCGCGGCGGCGTAGTTGGGCAGCCGCTGCATCTGTCGGTACGGGGCGTGCGGACCGCGGGCGGCGTCGCCGGCGACCTCCGGACCCTCGTCCCAGTTGAGGCCGAGCCAGTGCAGTCCGTCGAGGATGTCCTTCTCGTACGCGATGGAGCCGCGCGCCTGGTCTGTGTCCTCGAGGCGCAGCACGAACGTGCCACCCGTGTGCCGGGCGTAGAGGTAGTTGTACAGCGCCGTACGCGCGGTCCCGATGTGGAGCGGGCCGGTCGGGCTCGGGGCGATCCGGACCCGCGGGGCCTTGCTCGACCCGGTCGAGCCTCCGAGCGCGCTCACCGTGCCGGCACGACGTGGAAGAGGGCTGGGTCGGCCTCGCCGGGCAGTGCCCGGATGAGGGCAGCAGGACGCAACCCGAGGGTGGCGCGCCCGCGTGGCCCGTCGAGCGTGAGCGAGTCGAGCGACTCGCTGCGGGCCAGGATCGTGACGTGCGCGCCGGGCGTCAGCGCCCGCGCCTCCAGGTACGACAGGAGACCCGCGTCCTCCTCGGCCTCCTCGGTGATCCGGTAGATCGTCGCGTGCTGGCCGGCCTCGATCTCGCTCAGGCGGATGCCGGCCGGTCGCCGTCGTGCGGTCTCGGCATCGATCGGATTGCCATGTGGACAGATCTCGGGATGGCCGAGCATCTCGTCGAGGCGAGCCTCGACTCGCGGCGAGATGGCGCCCTGGAGCCGCATCGCCTCTTCGTCCGACTCGGCCCAGCCGAGGCCGACGACCGCGGTGAGGAGCCACTCGAGCAGCGCGTGGCGGCGGAAGATCGCATCGGCGACGGCGCGGCCCGCAGGGCTCAGGTGCAGGTCCCGACCCTCGGCGTGAACGACCAACCCGTCGGCGACGAGCCGTCGGAACATCTCGCTGGCGGCCTGGGTGGTGACGCCCAGGTGCCGTGCGATCTGGGCTGCGCTGACCCGTCCCGACTCGTCCGGGCCCGCCGCCACGCGCAGCGCGAGCAGGTACTCCTGGGCGGCGGCCGAGAGATCGCGCGGGTCATGGCGTCGAGGCATGCCCTCAGGATACGGGACCCACCCTCGACGAAGCGGCGCGCACGTGTTGGAGGATCGCGATCGCAAGGCCGGCCAGCCAGGCGACCAGGAGCAGAACGCCCAGCGTCGTGCGGCGCGAACCCTCGTCGGCGGCGGTTCCCGTCGCGGACAGGATGAGCGCGGCCGCACCGGCAGCCGCCACAAGCCCGAGCGCCGCGCTGGCGGCGAACGAGGCCGCCAGCGGCAGCAAGAGCAGGGCGACGAGTGCCGCTCCCTGGACCAGCAGGATGAGCGGATCGACCGCCGGGTCGCAACTGGCGGCAAAGCGGCCACAGCCGGTCAGCTCGCCCAGCAGCCAACCGAGGCCGAGGGCGACGGGCAGCCAGCCGACGAAGGCGCGGATGACCCGGCCACGAAGACCACCCGTGCGCGGACCGGTCACGGCCCGGACCAGGTTGCCAAGGGCTCGCGCCGGATCCGGAACCTGATCGTCCGCGATCGAACTCGGTTCGCGAGCCGGGCGCCAGGCGGTGTCCCCGGCCGAGCCTGCGCCGCCCGGTCCGGGTGCCCCCGAGGCGGGCCCGACGGCGGGCTCGGGCGCACCGGCACGCACATCGGGCCACGCACCCGACGCCCGCCGGGCCCGCGCCTGGTACTCGGGGCCGTGCTTGCGCGGGTCCGCGTACTCCTTCGGATTGATCGTCCAATACGTCCCGCTGGTGGTCCCGTACCAGCTCGCGCCGCTCCAGTCAGGCTCGACCAGGCCGGCGTCCGCGTCGTCGTAGGACGTGGAACCGAGCGTCGCCTTGCCCCGTCGCCGCGCGGCCTCCGGGTCGACCGGTCCGGAATCCGCCGTTCCGGCCGGGCGCGGCCGCGCCCCCCGACCGCCCCCGGGCCCACCGCGAGTGCCCGCCGAGCGCGGTGTCGATCCGTCGGTGCGCCCGCGTCCGGGAGACGCATCCGTGGTCCGGCCACCCCCGGCCCGGCCCCCGTATGCGCGCCGGGTCGCCTCGGCCCGGTCCGGATCGGCTTCCGAAGCCCGCCGAGCGGCACTCGACGGCCCTCTGGCCCGGGCACGGGCGGTGCCGGATCCACCGGGTCCGCCGGATCCGCCGACCAGCTGCTCGTACGCGGCCTGGATCGCCAGGAACCGCGGCAGCGCCCCACTCCCGGCCGCGTCCGGGTGGTGTGCCTTGGCGAGCCGCCGGTAGGCTCGCTTGACCTCGTCGAGCGAGGCGCCACGGGCCAATCCGAGGGTGCGATACGGATCGCCGTCGAACGCCATGGCCGCCGCGGTCAGCCGATCAGCTCGCCCACCGGAACCAGGTCGAACTGGGCGACCGCCTCGGCGGCGGCACGCCCGTGCGGATCCAGGCTGACGACCCGGTGATACCGAGCGAGGTCGCGCAGCGCGCCTCCGTCGAGCGCGCCAACCTGCCGCAGGGCCTCGACCGAGGCGGCCCAGGTCCCCCGATCGTGGCCGTCACCGTCCTCGATCTTGAGCGCCATCCCGGACGCCGCGGTGCTCTGGGTTCCGATTCGCGGTCCGGGCAGGATCGCGACCCCGCGCAGCGCCTCCATCCCAGACTTGCTGATCAGCCGACCGGGTGCCGCCTTCATCATCGAGGTGTCGAGCCGGTCATGGCGCCCGCCGATCAGCTCGGGGTTGGCGAGCATCGCATCGCGGACTCGCGTGAGCGACGGCGCGAGGGCGGTTCGCGGGTCCGACGCCGGGATCGACTGGGGGTCCGCGAGCATCGCAAAGGCACGTGCGATCTCGCGCAGCGGGAAGGCGTAGGTCTCGATGCCGCAGCCGTCGATCGCCGTGCGCAGGTTCGCCGTGGGGGTGGCGAACACGCTGGCGACGGCCGCCCGATAGGCGATCTGTGACGGGTGGCTGGGCTTCCAGTACTCGGTCGGGTCCCAGCCGCGGAGGCGGCTCAGCAGCAGCGACACCGTGTGCTGGCCGGAGCACATGTGGCGCACGGGCCCTGCCTTCTCGCCGTCGCGCGCCAGACGTGCGGCGGTCAGCGGGTCGAGCGGCATCCCCTCGGATCCGCACGCCAGCAGCGACTGGCTGACCCCGGTCCGCCGGTAGATCCCCTGGAGCGTTCGAACGTGGAGGTCCTCACCCGAATGCGAGCTCGCCAGGATCGCGATCTCCGCCGGCTCGAGGTCGAAGGCCTCGACGCCACCGGCCTCGATCAGGGCGAGCACGCCGAACGGCTTGACCGTGGAACGGAGGGCCACGACCCGATCCGGGTCGCCCAGCTGCCGAATGACCCGGCCCGCCGCATCGACCTCGACGATGTCACCGCGGTGGACGCTCTCCTCGATCCCGTTTCGGACCTGCCGGACCAGGATCGGCGGGACGGCTCGACCGCGGGCCGGGCGGACGGCCGGGCGGGCGGAGGTCGCCGCCGTGCGGCGGGCCGGACTGGCCGGGACGGTCACGTCGATGGATCTCCGGTAGCTGGGCACGTGGCGGACGCCTCGCGTGGCGGACGCCTGGTCGCGAAGTGGGGCGCGGGCGGACCGCGCGCTCGCTTCGTGACCGCGAGGATACCGCGGCGGTTGGTACGATGGCAGCACCTGAGGTCCACACCCACTCTCGTCGACCGGAGGTCACCTGTGCCCGCCCCGACCCTCCATGTCTCGCAGCATCCGGCTGTCCTGCACAAGCTCGCGATCCTGCGCGACGAACGAACCGAGCCCAAGAAGTTCCGCGAGCTCGTGCGCGAGCTGTCGTGGCTGATCGGGTACGAGGCACTCGCCGACGTCGGGGTCCGGCCGCTCGAGATTCGCACGCCGATGGAACCGATGACCGCGCACGAGCTGGACGCGCGGATCGGCCTCGTGCCGATCCTGCGTGCGGGCCTCGGGATGGTGGATGCGATGCTCGAGCTGATGCCGACCGCCCAGGTCTGGCACCTGGGCCTCTTCCGTGACGAGCGGACACTCCGGCCGGTCGAGTACTACAACAAGCTGCCGGACTCGGCGACCGTCGACCTCTGCCTCATCCTGGATCCGATGCTGGCGACCGGTGGCTCGGCCACCGCCGCGATCGAGGTCCTCAAGAAGTGGGGAGCCGTGAGGATCAAGCTGGTCAACCTGATCGCCGCACCCGAGGGAGTCGAGGCGGTCAGCTCGGCCCACCCGGACGTTCCGATCCACTGCGCGGCCCTGGACCGCAGCCTCAACGACCGTGGCTACATCCAGCCCGGGCTGGGCGATGCGGGGGACCGCCAATTCGGGACGGGCCGGGAGGCGTAGCGGGGCCGAGGGCCCGGCGGCCCCCCGCCGCTCCCCACGGGACGCGAACGTGGCGCCAGGCGGCCTGCCTCGGGGCGTGGCCGATCAGGAGGCGCGCCTCTCGGACACCCGGCCGGTTGCGGGATCGAGCCAGACAAGGCCGGGCGCGGCAGGGGGAGCCTCGCCCTCCGTGATCGCTCGCACCCAGGCTCGTGACGATGCTGGAAAGGCGGCACGGACGATCCCCGGGTATCGCGCCAACAGGGCTCGATTTGCCGTGTTCGATCTCACCACCCAGACGGTCGCGACGCGGTAGGGCGCATCGTCGATCGTCTGCGCCAGGTCGGCCGCCTCGGCGGACTTCCTGCTCGTGCTGCGGATCGCCGCACCGAGGTCGCCGAATGTGTTCCACGCCTCATGGATCACGAGCACGCGATGCCTGCTGTCCCGGACACAGACGTCGATGGATCTCGACGGATCGAGCGGTCGAGTCGGAAGCTCGAAGAACGCGCTGCGATCGGTCATCCGGGCGAGCTCGAGCAGGCGTTCCTGCATTGCCAGGTGGCCTGCGTCCGTTGGTTCGCGAGTCTCGCCGAGCGGCCTCGTGAACGAAATCGCGAGGGGCCGACCGAGCGCGACGCCCAGGGAGACCCAGAGCTGGAGGGGCACCCGCGTCCCGTGGCCCAACTCGATTCGGCTGATCCATGCCTGATGAACGCCGACTCGAGCCCCCAAGGCCCGCTGGGTCAGCCGCAGGCGCAATCGAGCATTCTTCACGGCTCGACCGAGCGCCACGGCAATGGCCTGGTTCAGCCGTACGGCCTCGCGCATCGCGTCGGTCGGGCGCCGCCTGGTGGATGTGGAGCCGGACATTCCTGAGAGTCTTACATCTGGCCCTTCACGGGCGATTACACGGCGATTGACCATCGGCAACACCGTCGTCGAGCGTGGATTTGGGCGTGTCAGGCGGTCGAGGATTGCTACCAGACCCGCTTCCCCAGGAGATACGCCCACCGGGAATATCCGTGGCCCCACCGAAACGGCCGCGCCCGCGCCGCGCCCGCGCCGCCCCCGCGCCCGCCACTTGCCCCCGCCCCGCCACTTGCCCCCGCGCCCCGCCACTTGCGCCCGCCCCGGCGCCCCCGCGCCCCGCCACTTGCGCCCGCCCCGGCGCCCCCAGCCCGCCACTTCTGCCCGCCCCAGCCCGCCACTTCTGCCCGGAATGACGAGAGGGCCGGCCCTCGCGGGCCGGCCCTCTCGTCGTGTCTGCGACAACCGCGAACTCAGTTGCCGCCTTCGGTGACCTGGACCACGCCCTTCACAAAGTCGGCGCCCTTCGTGTCGTCCGTGATCTCGCTCACCGCCTTCTGGCCCAGATCCGTCCGGTACGCATCGGCCGGCGGCGCGTCCTTGATGATCCCGGCACCAAGGGAGACATCGACGGTCTGCTGCCACAGGGCAGGATCCATGATCCCGATCCCGTTCGGGGATGGCCAGATCAGGGCATTGATCTCGTTCATCTGCCAGGTCTGGTGGCCGGCCCCCAGGGTCGAGCCCGCCTTCAGCGTGTACTGGACGCAATCGGCGGGGTTCGACCGGCAGTAGATCCAGCCCTGGAACGAGGCCTTCAGGAAGCGGACCGCGACGTCCTCGTTGCCCGGCTGCGACAGCCACGAGGCGCGCGCGAAGATCGCGTCCTGGAGCATCGCCGTGCCCTCGTCATTCCAGTTGATGACGTTGAGGTCGGTCGGCTGGTAGAGATTGCCGGTCTCGGGGTTCTTGGCCTCGAGCACCTGGGCGAACTCGTTGTAGATCATCGCCTCGGCCACGTCGATCTGCTTCGACAGCAGGAGCGTCATGTCGAACGGCTGGATGACCTTCTCGTAGTCGGTGCCCTGCTTGAGCCCGGCCTTCAGCGCGCCGGCCGTGACCTCGAACTCGTTGCCGAAGTCCCAGACACCGATCTTCTTGCCTTTGAAGTCGGCCGGCTTGGTGATGTTCGAGTCCTTCCACGACACGGACAGGGTGCCCGAGCGCTGGAAGACCTGGGCGATGTCGACCAGGTCCGAGGCGGGATTGCCGACCCGCGCCTCGAGGACCTTGGGCACCCAGCTGATGGTGAACTCGGGGCCGTCGGCGGCCGAGCCGGCCGCCTGCGGGATGACGTCCGGGCCGCCGGGCACGATCGTCAGCTTGATCCCGTTGGCCTCGTAGTAGCCCTGCTCGACCGCCGCGAAGTAGCCGGCGAACTGGGCCTGCGGCGCCCACTGGAGCTGGAGGCGGACCTCCGCCGCAGCCGGGGCTTCAGACGCGGCCGCGCTCTCCGCGGCGCTCGGGGCCGCCTCGCTGGGGGCGGCCTCGCTCGGGGCGGCCGACGGGGCGCTCGTCGCGCCGCCGCTGCTACAGGCCGCGAACAGGAAGCTGGCCGATGCGGCCAGTGCCAGGAACCTGCGGGTGTTCGTCATCCTCTCCTCCTCGTACAGATGGCCAACATCGCTGACCAGGGTTGGGTTGCCCGGCGCGCCCACTGCCGGATCGTCCGGTCGCCGTCCTTCCTACGGCTCCAGGCTTCGCACGGACGCATGCCACGGGATGACCGCGCGCTCGATGGCGACGGTCACCAGATAGAGGGCGATCCCCGCGATCGCCGCCAGTACGATCGCCGCCCAGCTGACGTCGAAGCGTAGCGCGCTCGCGCTCTGGACGACGACCCGGCCCAGCACGTCGCTGGTCCCGCCGAAGTATTCACCGACGATCGCCCCGATCAGGCTCAGCGTGGTCCCGATCTTGAGCGCGGTGAAGAAGTACGGCAACGCGTTCGGCAGGCGCAGCGCCCGAAGGATGGTCCATTCCGACGCCGCGTAGGAGCGCATGAGCTCGAGCGCGGACGGCTCGACCTGGGTGAGTCCGCGAGTCACGTTGACGACGACCGGAAAGAAGACGAGGACGGCAACGATCATCATCTTCGACAGCGGGCTGAGCACGCCGAACCAGTTGTTCATCAGCGGCGCGAAGGCGATGATCGGCACCGCGCTGGCGCCGATGGCCAGCGGCACGAGGACCTCACGGGCGGTCGCGAAGCGAGCCGTCAACAGGGCGATGGCGACACCCAGCACCGTCCCGATCGCCAGCCCACCAACGGCCTCGAAGAGGGTCGCCTCGGCCGCCTTCGCCAGGGGCCAGCGACCGTTCGACCAGTTGTCCACGAGCGCCGTCAGGATCGCGCTCGGGGCCGGGATGGGAAGGCCGCGCAGGTCGATGTTGCGGACCGCCAGCTCCCACGTACCGATAGCCGCCGCGAACACGGTGACTGCCGGCAGGTAGTACCAGATTCGGCCCATCCATCGACCCGCGAGTCCGGTCGTGCCGGTCGCGCGTCCAGGACTGGCCGCCGCGGCCGACGTCACCCGATCCCTCCCTCGACCGCGGCCCGATCGATCGACCCGCCGAAGGTGCCCGGCTCGCCGCCGAGCTCGTCCGCGACCACGGCGTCGGCGCCGCCTCGCCGGAGCGCCTCGCGAACCGCGGTCACCAGCTCGAAGTAGCGGCGCTGCTCGCGCGTCGCGACGTCCCGCGGCCGCGGCAGATCGATCTCAACGACGTCGGTGATCCGGCCGGGCCGGGAGCTCATGACCACGACCCGCGACGAGAGGAAGACGGCCTCGGGGATCGAATGGGTCACGAACACGACGGTGATCCCGGTCCGCTCCCAGATCCGCTGGACCTCCTGGTTCATTCGCTCGCGAGTCATCTCGTCGAGCGCTCCGAACGGCTCGTCCATCAGCAGGATCGAGGGCTCGAAGGCGAGCGCGCGGGCGATCGCGACCCGCTGCTGCATGCCGCCCGACAGCTGGTAGGGGTGATGGTGGAGGAAGTCGCCCAGCTCGACGAGCTCGAGCATCTCCCTGGCCCGAGCCGTGCGCCGCGCCGCGTCGTAGCCCATCAGCTCGAGCGGCAGCTTGACGTTGTCCTCGACCGATCGCCAGTCGAACAGGACCGGGGCCTGGAAGACGATCCCGTAATCGCGATCCCTGCGTGCCCGGTTGGCGGACTTGTCGTTGACGAGCACCCGGCCGGCGGTGGGGGCAACGAGATCGCCGATCAGCCGGAGCAGGGTCGACTTGCCGCAGCCGGACGGCCCGATCAGCGACACGAACTCACCTCGCCGGATCTCGAGATCGATCCCCTGGAGCGCCGTCGTGACGCGGGCGTGATCGCTCACGAACGTCTTGTCGACGGCGGCGATCCGGACGACCGGCACCGCCGGGTCGGGCGTCGAATGCGGGACGTTCAAGACGGTCAACCTTCCGCTGCGCCCGGCCGGCCGCGCAGGACGACCAGCTCGGCTGCGCGGATGAGGACGAAGAAGGAAACGCCCAGCAGCGAGGAGACGAGGATCGCCGCCCACAGCTTCTCCGGGCCGCTGATGTACTGCTGGTTGAAGTTGATGATCGCCCGGCCGAGCCCGTCGGGGATACCGCCTGGACCCTCGCCGATGATGGCCCCCACGATCGAGGCGGTCGCCGCGATCTTCAAGGCGGTGAAGAGATACGGCAACGATGCGGGAAGGCGCACCTTTCGGTAGATCGCCCATCGTCCGGCGGCGTACGAGCGCATCAGCTCGAGGGCACGGGGATCGGGGGCCCGAAGCCCGCGGATCATGGCGATCGTGACCGGGAAGAAGGTCAGGTAGGTCGCGATGACCACCACCGAGGTGACGTTCGGGCCGAAGGCGTACACGATCATCGGGGCCAGCGCCACGATGGGGATCGTCTGGCTGGCGATCACGTACGGGACGAACGCCCGCTCCAGCAGCCGCGAGTGCACGAACAGGGTCGCCAGGACCAGCCCCAGCAGGGCGCCGACCGCGAAGCCGAGGGCGGCCTCACGCCAGGTGTAGAGCGCCGCCCCGACCAGGTACTCCCCGAGCGACTGTTGCGCGTTTCGCTGGACCGGGGCGGCCAGGGCGCCCAGGACACTGAACCAATGCGGCAGGTTCAGGTCGGTGGCGAACGGGAACCTGAACGGCGGCGAATAGTCGATCGCCAGGCCCGTTCCGAGCACATCCTTGAACCGCCACGGTACGCCGCCAAGCCACTTGACCGCCTCCCACAGGAGCAGGACGCCGATCCCGAAGGCGACGAGCGTGCCGACCTGGCGCGTCCTCGAGTGGAGCCCTCCACCCGGGACGGCTTCGATCGCCGGGGCGGCTTCGATCGCCGGCTCGGTCGCGGTCGACCTGGACGGGGGATCGATCGGGCCGGCGCTCGTCATCGGCTAGCCGGTCACCGCCTGGTCGGCGATGTCGAGGGCGCGATCGATGATCTCGAAGCCCTCGGCCAGCTGCTCGTCGGTGATGCACAGCGGCGGGTTGGTGTGGATCGAGTTGTTGGCGATCATCGTGTACAGCCCGTTGTCGCGGAAGAACCTGCCGATCGCCTTCATCTCATCCGAGGTGCCGTTGAACGGGGTCAGCGGCGTCCATGGATCCCGCCTGCGGACGAGGTCCACGATCCCGAACAGGCCCAGGTTGCGGGTCGCGCCCACGCTCGGATGCTTCGCCGCCAGGCGACGATGGTGCTCGCGCATGACCGGATCGAGGCGGGCCGCGTTCTCGATCAGGCCGTCCTCTTCGTAGACACCGATCGTCGCGAGCGAGGCGGCCAGGCTCACCGGGTGGCTGCTGTAGGTCAGGCCGCCGGAGTAGTACAGGGTCTCGAACTTGTCGGCGATCCGATGGGTCATCGCGACGGCGCCGAGCGGCAGGTAGGAGCTGGTCAGGCCCTTGGCCATGGTCATCAGGTCCGGGGTCACGCCCCAGTGGTCGATGGCGAACCATTTGCCGGTTCGGCCGAAGCCGGCCATCACCTCGTCGGCGACCATGAGGATGTCGTGCCGGTCGCAGATCTCGCGGACGCCCTGGATGTAGCCGTCGGGCGGGATCAGGATGCCGTTGGTGCCGACGATCGTCTCGAGGAACACTGCCGCGATGGTGTGCGGACCCTCGTAGCGGATGACGTCCTCGAGCCCCTGGAGGCTCTCGCCGACGGGCCGGGGCTCGGCCTCACCCCAGCGATGCGTGTCCGGGTAACGCACGACGCCGACCAGCCCCGGTTCGTTCGGCCAGCGACGCGGGTCGCCGGTCAGGGTCATGGCCCCCATCGTGGCGCCGTGGTAGGAGCGATAGCGGGCGAGGACCTTGTGCCGCCCCGTGAAATGCCGGGCCAGCTTGATCGCGTTCTCGACGGCCTCCGCGCCGCCCAGGGTGAAGAAGACCTTGTCCATGTCGCCCGGCAGGATCTCGGCCAGCTTGGCGCCGAGCCGGGCGCGGATCTCGGTGGCGAAGGCCGGCTGGACGTACTGGAGCTTGAGCGCCTGGGCGGTGATGGCGTCGATCACCCGCCGGTCGCCGTGCCCGATGTTGACCGACATGAGCTGGCTGTTGAAGTCGAGGATCCGCTTGCCTTCCGGCGTGTAGAGGTACACGCCTTCGGCGCGGTCGATCGAGATCGGATCGATCGCCCCCTGGACCGACCAGGAGAAGAACGTGTGCTTACGCGAAAGCCGGGCAATCTCCTCGCTCGTCATGGAGCCGGGAGCGGTCGTGATGCTCATGGATCACCTCGGGACGGGGCGCGGCGCCGCCGCGTACCTCGTCGAATCTCGGACGACGGCGCCGGGGCGCCGCTTGCTGGGTCGCCATTACAGCACACCATGGGCTGCTGATGGCGGCCCGTTCTACCCCGCGTGATCGACGGCCTCGAGACAGCGCAGGACGGCATCGGCGGACCGGTCGATATCTGCCGCCGTGGTCTGCCAGCCGGAGACGGACACGCGCATCGCCGCGCGGCCGGCCCACATCGTCCCGCCCAGCCAGCAGGTTCCGTCGCGCTGGACGGCGTCGATCACGGCCCGCGTCCGGGCGTCGCCCAGCAAGCCGTCCGCATCGCCGTCGGGTCCTTCGAAGCGGACGAGCACCTGGTTCAGGACCACGTCGTTGAGGATCGAGACGCGCGGGCCGGCCGCCAGCCGCTCCGCCATCCGACGAGCGTGCGCGCAGCTGCGCTCGATCAGGTCGACCAGGCCGGATCGCCCGAGCGAGCGGAGCGCCGCCAGGACCGCGAAGCCGCGAGCACGCCGCGAGGATTCGGGCGTCCAGTTGTAGTTGTCGCGTTCGCCGCCGGCGGTCTCGACGTAGTACTCGGCACCCAGGGTCATCGTCGCGTGGTGGGTGGCGCCGTCGCGGACAAAGACCAGGCCGGAGTCATACGGCACGTTCAGCCACTTGTGGGCGTCGGTCGACCAGGAGTCGGCCGCCTCGTACCCGCGCATCCGGTGGCTCATGGAGGGCACCGCGGCCGCCCAGATCCCGAACGCCCCGTCGACGTGGACCCAGGCGCCCCGCTCGTGGGCGATCGGGATCAGCTCGTCGAACGGATCGAACGCACCGGTGTTCACGTTGCCAGCCTGGACGCACACGACGGTCGGCCCATCGATCGTGGCCAGGGCATCGCGGAGCGCGTCCGGTCGCATCCGCCCCTGGTCGTCGGAGGCGATCCTGCGGACTCGCTCCCCTTCCCGACCGAGGCCCAGCATCTGGAGCGAGGCATAGACCGTTACGTGCGTCCCACCGTGCGTCACGACGGTGACGGGCGGCGCGCCCTGCAGGCCGTGGCGCTCGACATCCCAGCCTGCGCCGGAGAGGACGCCGTGCCGCGCCGCGGCGAGGGCCGTGAAGTTGGCCATCGTCGCGCCGGTGACGAACCCGACGCTCGTGCCGGCGGGCAGTCCGAGCAGCTCCACCAGCCACCTGCCGGCGACCTCCTCGGCCACCGCGGCCGCCGGCGAGAGGGCGTACAAGCCGGCGTTCTGGTCCCAGGCGGAGGTCAGCCAGTCGGCACCGAGCGCGGCCGGCAGGCTACCCCCGACGACGAACCCGAAGTAGCGCGGCCCGGCGCTGGCCACGAGCCCGGCGTCGACGGCGGAAGCGAGGCCCTCCACCACGGCGATCGGCTCCGACGGACCGTCCGGCAACGGCCCACCGATGGCGGCCCGCAGGGCGACCAGGTCCACGGGCCCGCCGACGCGTCTGGTGGACAGCGAATCCAGGTATTCGCCGGCGAGCTCCATGGACCGGGTGAGGAGCCTGGAAGGGTCGGTCATGGTTGCCACCTCTCGCTGTCGACCGGTCCCCATGCGACCGTTCTGGACGCTGATGCTACCGTGACGGCACGCGCTTCGAGAGGAGGCAGCCATGGACCATGCCGCCTTCAAGGCCTGGCTCGATCGCTACATCGATGCCTGGCGGCTCGGCGACCCTGTCGCCATCGGCGATCTCTTCAGTCACGACGTGCGCTACGCGTTCGACCCATTCGGCGAGGCCGTCGTGGGTCGTCCCGCGGTCGTCGCCGCCTGGCTGACCGACCCCGATCCACCGGGCTCGTGGGAGGCCGACTACGAAGTCCTCGCGGTCGACGGCGACGTGTGCGTGGCTCACGGTCGAACCCGTTACCTGACCGACGATCGGTCGGCGATCGACCGTGAATTCGCCAACATCTTCGTCTGCCGCTTCGACGGCGAAGGCCGCTGTCGCGAATTCACCGAGTGGTACAACCGCCGGCGTCCGGAGGCGTTGCCCGACTGAATCCGACCGCTTCGGGCGGTGTACCCTCAGGCCTCTTCGTCTCATTCGAACCACCGTGCGAGGTGCCGAACCGATGCCCCGAACCGTGCGAGGTGCGCTCGTCCAGGCCAGCTGGACCGGCGACAAGGAATCCATGATCCAGAAGCACGAGGAACGCGCCCACGAGGCGGCCAAGCAGGGCGCCCAGTTCATCCTCTTCCAGGAGCTCTTCTACGGACCGTACTTCTGCCAGGTCCAGGACGCCCAGTACTACAGCTACACCGAGCTGATCCCGGACGGGCCGACGACGAAGCGAATGCAGGACCTGGCGAAGCAGACGGGGATGGTCCTGATCGCCCCGATGTACGAGGAGGACGATCGAGCCTCGGGCATCTACTACAACACGGCCGCGGTCATCGACTCCGACGGGACGTATCTCGGCAAGTACCGCAAGACCCACATCCCCCACGTCAAGGGCTTCTGGGAGAAGTTCTACTTCCGGCCCGGGAACCTGGGCTACCCGGTGTTCGAGACGGCGGTCGGCAAGATCGGTGTCTACATCTGCTACGACCGGCACTTCCCCGAAGGCGCGCGCGCCCTGGGGCTCAACGGCGCGGAAATCGTGCTGATCCCGAGCGCGACGTCACGCGGCCTGTCGGAGTACCTGTGGCGGATCGAGCAGGTCAGCCACGCCGTGGCCAACGGTTACTACGTCGGCACGATCAACCGGGTCGGCATTGAGGCCGAGATCGGCGACGACGACTTCTACGGCCAGAGCTACTTCGTCGACCCGCGCGGCCAGTTCGTCGGCGACGTCGGGTCCGCCCACGACGAGGAGCTCATCGTGCGCGACCTCGATCTCGACCGGATCACCGAGGTTCGCAACACCTGGCAGTTCTTCCGGGACCGTCGACCCGATGCGTACGGAGACCTCACCCGGCCATAGGAAGCGCTACCATCCCATCCGGCTCGGCCGTCTGGAGGAGGACGGCCGAGCCGCCTTGATTCCCTGGCGGGAGGCCCAGGCCATGCAGTTCGGCTTCACGCTCAAGCCCGATCACAGCCTCGAGCGAACGCTGGCGTTGACCCGGCAGGCCGAGGCGGCCGGCTTCGACTACGGCTGGCTGTTCGACTCGCATGTGCTGTGGCGCGAGCCGTACGTGCTGCTGACGCTGATGGCCCAGGCCACGACGCGGCTCCGCCTGGGCACCTGCGTGACCAATCCGGCGACCCGCGAGCCGACCGTGACGGCCTCCGCCCTGGCCGTCCTGGACGAGCTGTCCGGGGGTCGGATGGACCTCGGCATCGGCCGGGGCGATTCAGCCCGCCGGGTGCTCGGCAAGCCGCCCACGACGATGAGCACGCTCGAAGACGCGATCCGGGTCATCAAGGACCTGGTCGAGGGCCGGACGACCGAGTACGAGGGAACGCCGCTTCACCTTCCCTGGACCGGATCGTGGACCCTGCCGGTCTGGGTCGCCGGTTACGGGCCGATGGCCCTGGCCATGACCGGGCGGGTGGCCGACGGGATCATCCTGCAGCTGGGCGATCCCGACCTGATCCGCTGGTTCGTCGGCCAGGTCCGCGAGTCGGCCCGTGCGGCCGGCCGGGACCCGGCGTCGATCAAGGTCCAGGCGGCCGCGGCGGCGTTCGTCGGGCCGCGCGAGCTGGGTCGGGATCGGACACGGTGGTTCCCGGCACTCGTTTCCAACCACGTCGTCGACCTGGTCAACAAGTATCCGCGCGAGCAGCTGCCGGCCAGCCTGACCGGCTACATCCGGGACCGATCCGGGTACGACTACCTCCACCACGCCGAGGTCGGCTCGACCAACGCCGGGTTCGTCGGTGACGAGGTGACGGACCGGTTCTGCGTCCTGGGCCCCGCCTCGGACCACGTCGACAAGCTGCGTGAGCTGGCTGCCGCCGGTGTCGACCAGTTCAACGTCTACCTGATGAACGGCGACGAAGAGGAGCAGCTCGAGGCGTACGGGCGCGACGTCATTCCGGCCATGCGCGACGTCGTGGGGTCGGCCCGGGTCGAGTAGGGACCGGTGCCGTGCGGGGCAATTGACCCTCACCTGTAGATTCGGCGATGAGACCGGCTCTCGTGGGACGCGAGGCTCGGATCGTCCCATCCGTGTGGACGCGCGCACCCAGGAGGTAGCGGATGACCGACCGAGGATCGTTCGCCGGCCCCGGCGCATCGTCCGCGTTCCTCGCCGCCATCGTCGATTCCGCCGACGACGCGATCCTCGGCCAGGGCCTGGACGGGACGATCCTGTCGTGGAACGCCGCCGCCGCCCGGATCTACGGCTACACGGCCGATGAGATTGTCGGCAAGTCCGTGGCCGTCCTGGTGCCACCGGAACGCCAGCAGGAAGTCGAGCGGATCCTCCAGACGATCTCGAACGGTGAGCGGCTCGAACGCTTCGAGACGGTCCGCGTCGCCAAGAGCGGGCGGCGGATCGAGGTCTCGTTGACCGTCTCGCCGATCCGGGCGGTTGACGGCCGGGTGATCGGTGCGTCGTCCATCGCCAGGGACATCGGGGAGCGATCGCGGTTCGTGGCCGAGAGCCAGCGAGCCGAGCGGCTCGACGTCGCCAGCCGCCTCGCCCGAGGCATCGCTCGCGAGCTGGTCGACCTTGTGACCGCCATCCAGGGCCACGCCTCGCTGGTCCTCGAGGACCTGGCCGACGATCCCCGCACCAGGGCCTCGGCCGAGGCGGTCAGGCGGGCGACGGAGCAGGCCGCCGTCGTGGCCCACCAGCTGCTGGCCCTCAGCGGCGAGCAGGTGCTGGCGCCGCGCGCCCTCGACCTCAACAAGACGATCGCCAGCTCGCTGCGGCTGCTGGGCGACGTGGCCGGGCGAGCCACGACCATCGATCTCGAGCTCGACCCGCTGATCCCCGACGTCCTGGTCGACCCCGACCAGCTGGACCATGTCCTGGTCGGGCTCGTCGCGGCATCGCGCGATCGGCTGCGGCCGGGCGGACGGATCACCCTGGCCACTCGCCCGGGAACGTCGGGGTCGGGCGTGCCGGACGTCGTCCTCACCGTCCGCGACAATGGCAGCCCCATCCCGCCCGACGAGCTCGACGCGATCTTCGAGCCGTTCCCGGGCAGGAGCCAGTCGGGCGACGGGAACCTGTGGCTGGCGACCGCCCACGGGATCCTCAACCAGTCCGGCGGCTCGATCCGGGCCGAGACCGGCCCGGAGGGCACCACCTTCACCGTGCGGCTGCCGGCGCATATGGCGGCGCCGCGGTCGACGTCCGACTCGTCGGTCGAGCCCCTCCCCCGGGGGTCGGAGTGGATCCTGGTCGTCGAGGACGAGGACGGCGTTCGCGACTTCGTCGAGCGCGCCCTCGAGCGGCTTGGCTATCACGTGACGGCGGCGGCGACCGGCGAGGGAGCCCTGGAGCGCGTTCGCGGGTACTTTGCCGAACCCATCGACCTGCTGATCACGGACGTGGTCCTGCCCGGGATGAGCGGTCCCGAGCTGGCCTCGACGCTCGCGGCGTCACGGCCCGGGATGCCCGTCATGTACGTCTCCGGCTATGCCTCCGACGTCACCGCCTTCCACGGGCTGCCCGGGCTGGCCGACCATGTCCTGGCCAAGCCGTTCGGGATGGATGTCCTGGCCCGTCGGGTCCGGCTGATCCTCGAGGAGCGGGCTCGCCGGGTGCAGGCGGCGGCACAGGAGCCCAAAGCCGAGAGCTAACGCCCGCGGGTCGGCGAGGCCCGGACGTCGAGCGTGCGACCGAGGCACGCGATCCGCCACAATGCGCATCTGATCCTGGGCGCCTCGGCGAGGAGGAACGGATGCGCACGCTCATCACCAACGGCACGATCGTCACGGCGGAGGGCTCGTACGTCGCCGACGTCCTGATCGATGGCGAGACGATCGCCCAGATCGGGCGCGATCCGGCCGCGGCAACCGTGACCGTGGACGAGACCATCGACGCGACCGGCAAGTACGTCGTCCCGGGCGGCATCGACGCGCACACGCACATGGAGCTGCCGTTCGGCGGCACGTACGCCAAGGACACCTTCGAGAGCGGCTCGCGGGCCGCCGCCTTCGGCGGCACCACGACCATCATCGACTTCGCGGTGCAGGGCAAGGGCCAGTCGCTGCGCGAAGGGCTCGACGCCTGGATGGCCAGGGCGGAAGGCAACACCGTCGCCGACTACGGCTTCCACATGATCATGAGCGACGTCAACGACGCGACCCTGGCCGAGATGGACACGCTGGTCGCCGAGGGCGTTCCGGACTTCAAGCTGTTCACGGCCTACCCGGGCGTGTTCTACAGCGACGACGGGGCGATCCTGCGGGCCATGCAGCAAACGGCCCGGAACGGCGGCCTGATCATGATGCACGCCGAGAACGGGATGGCGATCGACGTCGTCGCCGCCCAGACGTTCGCCGCCGGCACCACCGACCCGATCGGCCATGGCCGGGCCCGCATGGCCGTCTTCGAGGGCGAGGCCACCAACCGGGTGATCCGCCTGGCCGAGGCGGCCGGTGCGCCCGTCTACATCGTTCACCTGTCGGCCCGCGAGGCCCTGGCCGAGGTCCGCGCCGCCCGCGATCGCGGCTCGCGAGTCTTCGCCGAGACCTGCCCGCAGTACCTGTTCCTGTCGCTCGACGATCTCGGCAACGGCTTCGAGGGCGCCAAGTTCGTGTGCTCGCCACCGCTCCGGCCCAGGGACCACTGGGAGGACCTGTGGAACGGGCTGATCAAGGACGACCTGCAGCTGGTCGCCACCGACCACTGCCCGTTCGACTTCCACGGCCAGAAGGAGCTCGGTCGCGGCGACTTCCGGAAGATCCCGAACGGCCTGCCCGGCGTCGAGGATCGGGTCGACCTGCTCCATGACGGTGGCGTGATCGGCGGCCGGATCTCGAAGGAACGCTGGGTCGAGATCATCTCGACCGCGCCGGCCAGGATGTTCGGCCTCTATCCGCGCAAGGGCGCCGTGGCGGTCGGCTCCGACGCCGACCTGCTCATCTACGACCCGAACCGGAAGCGGACGATCTCCGCGGCCGGGCACCACATGGACGTCGACTACTCGTGCTACGAGGGTCGGGTCGTCCAGGGCGCCAGCGACATCGTCATGTCGCGCGGGTCGGTGATCGTGCGCAACGGGGAGTTCACCGGGCGGAAGGGCAATGGCCGCTATCTCAAGCGGGCGGCCGCCGACCACGCCAGGCTCAGCTGAGCCGATGGCCACGCCGGCGACCCTCGGGACGCTGCGCATTCTGTCCGAGGTGGGTCGGTTGGCCGCTGTTCGCGACATGGTCCGCTCTGCGGCCCTGGCGGCCGGCGCCGACCGGGCGTTCGTCGACGACCTGGTCCAGGCCGTGGATGAGACCGCGACGAAC
>Ga0153916_10000252_pt1 | contig 35102 bp, 32 predicted proteins | sample Opewatmetagenome_FD_109642 | JGI IMG/M metagenome (GOLD analysis project Ga0153916, IMG submission 109642) | Freshwater wetland microbial communities from Ohio, USA - Open water 3 Core 3 Depth 4 metaG | ecosystem: Environmental > Aquatic > Freshwater > Wetlands | place: USA: Ohio, Lake Erie...
GCCGCCACTTCCGGTCGAGGCGGGTCATGCATCGCGACGAGCCCGAGCAGCGTCAGCCCTGCTTCGATGTCGTCGACGCGGGCCTCGTCCGGTTCCACCTCGAGTTCCCGACGAGCGACGGACAGGACGCGCAGGCCGGCTCGCGCGTAGCCGTCGTTCGCCGCAAGGACGGCGGCACGCGCCGCCTCGTCGAGCGTGCGGTCGCGTCCGTCGACCCGCATGCTGATGCATCGGGCGAGGACTTCTCCGGGCGCTCCCTTGACGTACGCGATGGCGGGCTGGCGAGCGCCCGCAGCCCGCACCGGGTTCGACCCCGTCGGCCGAGTGCCGTCGCCGCGAAGCGCGTGGAGGGTGGTCATCCGCTTCCGCCGCGAGTCGAACGGCAGCTCCCGCAGCCGGGGCATCTCGCGTGCCGCGGCGGCCGGATCGAAACCCCCCTTGCGCGCGGCAACGATGAGCGCCGCCTCGGTCGGGTCGCCGAGCGCGGTCCAGCGGTCCTCGCCGGTGGCGGGATCCGGCGGCACGAGCCGGGCATCGTTGCAGAGCACCGAGGCGCGCAGCAGCTCGGTCAGGTCGTCGCTCCTGGGCCCTCCGCCCGTTCCGCCATTGCCCGCCGCGGATCCGGCCTCCTCCGGCCGGATCTCGCCGTCCGGCGCATAGCCGATCCCCGACACCTCGAACGCGACGCCCGGCAGCCAGATCCGGCGGACCGTCATCTCGTTCTGGGTCAGCGTCCCGGTCTTGTCGGTGCAGATGACCGTCGTGCAGCCGAGCGTCTCGACCGCGGACAGCCGTTTGATGAGCGCGTTTCGGCCGGCCATGCGCTGGGTGGCCATGGCGAGCGAGAGCGTGACGAGTGGCAGCATCCCCTCGGGCACGAACGCGACGACCATGCCCATCGCGAAGATGAAGCTCTCGGACGGGCCGATGTGGGCAAGTGCGACCGACAGCGCGAAGAAGACGGTGCCGATCCCGAGGGCGAGGACCGTGACCACCCTTGTCGCCTGACCGAGCTCCTTCTGGAGCGGACTCAACTCGTCGCGGACGCTCTGGGTGAGGTAGGCGATCCGCCCGAACGCCGTTGCCGCGCCAATCGCGAACACCACCGCCCGACCCGTCCCCGCGGCGACGCTCGTGCCGGCGAAGACGAGGTCACGCAGTTCGGGTTCGGCGACGGCGGTGTCGAGGACCGCGTCGGCCGTCTTGCGCACGGAATCCGATTCCCCGGTCAGCGTCGACTGATCGAGGCGCAGCTCGGCCTCCTCGATGAGGCGGGCGTCGGCCGAAACGTGGTCTCCCTCGGCCAGCAAGACGACGTCGCCCGGCACGACCCGCTCCGCCCCGACCATCTGCTCGACCCCATCGCGGACGAGCCGAACCTGGAGTGGCAGCAGGCGCGCCAGTGCGGCGGTCGCCTTCTCAGCCTTGTACTCCTGCCAGAAACTGAACATCCCGTTGATGACATTGACGAGCCAGATCGCAAGTCCCAGCTGCGGCATGCCCGCGACGAACCCGACGACACCACCAACCCACAACAGGAGTGCCATGACATGGGTGAAGTTCGCAGCCAGCCGGGACGCCAGCGGCCGGCCCGGGACGTGCGGCAGCGCATTCGGGCCGAGGCGGGTGCCCCGGGACGCCGCCTCAGCTGCCGTCAGACCATCCGGTGTGGTACCGAGCGCGGCATAGACGTCGGGCGCCGCCAGGCTGGCCATGTCGCTCGCGGTCAGGCCTGCCATCCGCGATCAGGCCCGCTGCACGACGGCCCACCCGGCCGCGTCGATGGCCGGGCTGGTGATGACGCCCTCGAACATGCGCCCACCTCCGGCCCGCATCGTGCGCGCATGTCCGGTCCGGCGCGAGGGCCGACCCGCCCGATTTGGACGCGCGGCTGGACGCCTACGCGGCGGAACGGCCTCGGTCGCAGCTCCTGTCGCCTTCGCAGCGTAGGCGGGTGCACCGTCGGGATGCATCTCGAGCTCGAAGCGGAGCTGGTGCTCGCGTCCGCTGGCCCCGCGGCGGCCCATCATGAGGCCCGTCCGCCAGACCTTGTCACCAGCCACCACGCGGCGACCATCACGCTGGCAAAGGACAGGCCGATCGATAGCAGGATCGCCCGAGCAAGAGCCACCCGACCGCAAACGGCGTCCGCGCGCTGGTGATGACCAATGACTCTGGTTCTCATCGACCCTGGCAGTCCACACTTGCCCGAGTGCGCGAGAGGCTGTGACGCGCGGCCCGAACACCGGCCGCCGGGACCGCGCCGAGCCACTGGCGGGACCGACTCGCCCAGCGTGGGGATGGGCCTTTCGACGCCATGCCACCAATCCTGGAAGCGGACAGCCTTGTCAAGAAATACGGCGAGGTTGCCGCAGTCGATAGGGTCAGTTTCGAGGTCGATGAAGGTGAGGTCTTCGGCCTGCTCGGACCGAACGGGGCCGGCAAGACCACCACCATCTCGATGCTCACCGGCGTGCTCGAGCCGACATCAGGCACCGCTCGTATCGGCGGTCACGACATCCTCAAGGAGCCGGTCGAGGTCAAGCGCATCAACGGTCTCGTGCCCCAGGACCTTGCCCTCTATCCGACGTTGAGCGCCCGGGCGAACCTGCAGTTCTTTGGACGCATCTACGGGCTGCGCGGCAAGGAGCTCAAAGAACGAGTCGAAGACGTGCTGCAGGTCGTGGCGCTGACCGAGCGCGCCGACGAACCCATCGAGAAGTACTCGGGCGGGATGAAGCGCCGGATCAACATCGCCGCGGGACTCGTGCATCAGCCGCGGCTCCTGTTCCTCGATGAGCCGACGGTCGGCGTCGATCCGCAGAGCCGGAACCACATCTTCGAAAGCGTCCTGCGGCTAAACCGTGAGCGGGGCACGAGCATCATCTACACCAGCCACTACATGGAAGAGGTGGAGCTGCTCTGCAGCCGGGTCGCCATCGTCGACCAGGGCAGGATCATCGCCCTGGACACCATCCGAAACCTCATCGGCATGCTCGGCGGTGGGGTGATCGAGCTGGGTCTCGAGCGGGTCGACGATGCGCTGCTGACGGCCATCCGGGCGCTCCCGGCCGTGAACGACGTCAGCCGCGTGGGGCCGCCGGCGCCGTCATCCGCGCCCGACACCGAGGAGTCGGCCGTGATCGCTTCGCCGGCGGCGCCCGAGGAGACCCTGATCAAGATCGAGAGCAAGCGAAGCCAGGACACGCTGGTCCAGGTCCTCGGCTACCTCAACGACCAGGGGATTGCCTTCACCTCGGTCCAGATCTTCGAGCCCAACCTGGAGAGCGTCTTCCTCCATCTCACCGGCAAGAAGCTGCGCGAGTAGCGGGGAGGTGACGACGCTCCATGCTGAGCATCGCCTGGAAGGATCTGCAGATCCTGTTCAAGGACCGCAACAACCTTGTCGGCGCGTTCCTGCTGCCCGTCGTCTTCATCGTCGTCTTCCTCGGCGTGTCCGGCCTGTCCGGCGGAGGGGGCGGCGCCGAGACGGAGCGGATCCCCCTGGCGGTCGTCAACCTCGATGAAGGCGGGGCCACGGCCGAGGCGCTCCTGAGCGATCTCAACGAGCACGCGGGCGTCGACGCGACGGTCTACCCGGAAGCCGACGCCATGGCCCGGCTGCGCTCGATGTCGTGGGCCTCGAGCGTGCTGGTCATCCCGGCCAACTTCACCGCCGACCTGGCCGCGGGCAGGTCGGCCACCCTTCGGCTCATCAGCAACACGCTCGACCGCGGGGAGAGCGACGCCGTCCTGATGGCCGTCGAGGGCGTCACCCGGAGCATGTCCCTGGAGCGACAGATCGTCGCGAGCCTCACCCAGCTCGCCCACATGCAGGAGGCCAATCCCAGCTTCGATCCCAGGACGTCGGCGGAGCTCGCCATTCCATTGGCCCAACGCCAGTTCCAGCAATCGCGCGATCGGCCACTGGTCGGCGTGACCCAGATGCAGCCCCGCTCGCTCGGTCAGCCGGAACAGGCCGAGGTGTCAGGGGTGCAGCTCGGCGTGCCCGGGTTCGCCGTGCTGTTCATCTTCCTGACCGCGCAGATCACGGCCCGGTCGATCTACGACGAGAAGAAGACCGGGACGTTCCGACGCCTGCTGGCCGCACCGCTGGGCAAGTGGCCGATGATCATCGGCAAGCTCATCCCAAACTTCGTGGTCGTCCTGCTGCAGGTCGTGTTCCTGTTCGCCGCGGGCATGTTCCTGCTGCCCCTCATGGGCCTCGACGCGCTTCGGCTGGGCAACGACATTCCTGCCCTGGTGCTCCTCGTCCTGGCCGTCGCGCTGTGCTGCACCTCACTCGGCGTCCTGATCGCCGCCGTCGCGAAGACGGAGGCCCAGATCGGAGGCATCAGCGGCCTCGTCCTGTGGGTGCTCGCCTTCCTGGGCGGCAGCTTCATTCCCCTGTTCCTGATCAACGAGAGCATGGCCACGATCGGCCAGATCACGCCCCATTTCTGGGCCGTGACGGGCTTCTACGACCTCCTGACCCGGGGCCAGGGCCTGGCCTCGATCGTCGATTCGCTCGCGGCCCTGGTCGCCTTCTCGGCCGCGTTCTTCGTCATCGGCGCGTGGCGATTCGAGTTCGAGTGACGGAGGCGATGGCATGACCATGGTCCGAGCCACGCTGGCCATCACCTGGAAGGAGCTCCAGGTGACGCTGCGCGACCGTGGCCTGCTGGCAATCCTGTTCCTGCTGCCGCTGATCTTCGCCTCGATGTTCAGCCTGTCCCAGCAGGGAGCCCTGGACGAGGCGACCGGCGCCGCGCCCTTCACCGTCGACGTGTTCCTGGTCAACGAGGACGATGGACCCTATGGCCAGCAGGTGGCCGACACCCTCAGGCAGGTCGCCATGCTCAAGGTGGAGGAGCTGGACTCGGCCGAGGAGGCCGACGTTCGGGTCGGCAATGGCGAGCGAACGGCGGCCATCATCATCCCGGCCGACTTCAGCGCGGGCATCGACGCCTACCAGCCGACGAACCTTGACGTGGTGGTCGACCCGGTGCAGCAGGCCGTCGCCGGCGTGGTCGTCGGCCTGGCCAACTTCGCCGCCTCGCCGGTGGCGACCGAGGGCGAGCTGCTGCACGGCACGCGGTCGTTCCTGGACCAGACGGGCGTGCTCGATGGCGCGTCGGCGGAACTGGTCAAGGCGGTCGAGGCGCAGACGGTCGGGGCGATCATGACCCAGCTGCAGGCGATGCAGAGCGACCCGCCCATCGCCGTGGTCGGCGAGCGCCTGGTCGAGGACCAGGAGCCGATCAACCTCATCGATTCGTTCATGCCGGCGTTCGCCGTGATGTTCGCTTTCTTCCTCGTTGGCCATATCGGTCAGACGTTCCACAGGGAGCGGGACGAGGGCACGTTCCGGCGGCTGCTGGCCTCGCCGTTGAGCCGGGCGTCGATCATCGCCGGTCCCATGGTGGCCTTCATGGTCATCGTGGTCCTGCAGGTCGTGTTCCTGTTCGGCATCGGGGCCGGGTTGTTCAAGCTGCAGATCGGCAACTCACTGGCGGGCCTGCTGGTCGTGTCGGTTGCCCTGGGCCTGGTCGTCAGCGCCTTCGGCCTGATGCTGGGCGTCCTGACACGCACCGGCAAACAGGCCGACACGCTCGGCACTCTGGTGGCGTTCGTGCTGCCGTTCGTCAGCGGGATCTTCCCGATGAACAGCCTGGAGCCGTCGTACCTGTCGGGCGGCGTCCTGGGCACGATCGGGAGCTGGATCCCGCACATGCACGCGGCCGAGGGCTTCCGCCTGGTCATGACCGGAGAGGGCACCGTCGAGACCGTGCTGGTCCAGGTCGGCGCGTTGCTCGCCTTCGCCGTGGTCTTCTTCGCCATCGCCGGTCGACGCCTGCGATTCGCCTAGGAGGCGTCCCGGCGCCGCCGGCTGAACGTCAGGCCAGAACGTCGTCGGCGAGCGCCCGGAGGAGCACCTAGGTCTCGAGCAAGCGCTGCAGCACCCCGAGTCGCTCGCGCCAGAGCGTCTTCTGGCGCTCGGCGGTCTCCGGATCCGTCAGGCGCTCATGGGCCAGGGCAACGGCGCTGCGCTCGTCGCCCTTGGCCGTGAAGCCGACGGCCAGGCGCGACGACCCGTCCTCGTAGTCGAATCGAGCCGAGCGATGGGGCGACGCGGTCCGAACCCGCAACGAGACCCCGGGCAGCCATCGCGCGCGCTGGGCATCGTCGACGAACGCCTCGAAGAGCCGCTCGACCGGGGCGGCCACGGTCTTCGATGCGCTGATCGTGTAGCCGTCAGGGCGCTGCCCCGGCTGCCGGCGGCCGATCGCCATCTCGTAGCCGACCGTCAATTCCTGCGCCCACCAGCTGTTGACGCCGTGCTCGGCGCTCAGCCATCGCGCGATCTCTTGATGCGGGCGGTCGCTGGCGCCCCAGGCCTCCAGGAGTTCGAACCACTCGTTCCAGGTGCGGCCGGTGCGACTGGCGATGGCCGCGTCGGAGCTCGGACGCTCACCGCGGAACGGGGTTGCCCTGGTGGATTCGACGTCGACGTCATCCACGGGGAAGTCCAGCACGGTGAAGCTGGCGCTCGCCGGCGGACTCGGCGTGTTCGGTGCCGTCGCCGTGCTGACGCTGCTGATCGCCCTGGGCGTCGGGCTCGGGTCGGCGATCACCGGCGGCGACGTCGCGACTCCGATCCTCGGCACCATCTTCATCGGGCTATACGCCCTGGCCCTGACGGGCGTCGGTCTCGCCTTCGGCGGGGTGATCAGCACCTCGTTCGCCGGTGAGGCGGTCGCGGCGATCGTCATCGTGACGTTCCTGATCGACTTCCTTGTGCCGGCCCTCGACCTTCCCGCGGTGATCCGGGAGCTGGCGCTCACCTCGCACCTCGGCCAGCCGATGGTCGGCACCTGGGCTGGGCCGGCATCGCCGCCTGCCTCGTCCTCGCCTTCGGCGGCCTGGCCCTGTCGAGTTGGGGCGTGCGCCGCCGGGACGTGAACGCCTGAGCCGGCGCCTGGGCGCAGCTACGCCGCTGGACGCGGCCAGAGCCCGCCGGTTGACGCCATCCAATCGGCGATCGCGTTGCAGGCTGCCTCGACGTCGCCGTCGCTGGTGTCCAGCTCGAGGACGGGCAGGATCGATTCGGACGCGAGCCGGCGGAGCAGCTCCTGCTCGCGCTGGAAGGCGGCCAGGTCGTCGTACTGCGCGGGATTGCCGGACACCTTCAGTCGCTCGTCGCGGGCGTCTGCCCACGTCCCGTCGCGTCGCGTGCACAGCACGACATGGACGTCGAGGGCCTTGAGACGCGGTTCGAGCCAGCCGAAGTCGAGGACATGGCCGTTGGCCAACAGCTGATACGCCTGAGCTGACAGGTGGAAGCGGTCGATGATCCAGGAGTAGTGCGGCTGGAGCTCGATCAGGTGGGTCCACGCCTCGAAGACCGCCATCGCACGAGCTTCCTCCTCACCGCCGGGCTCGAAGTTGATCGGGCCGCGGCCCCAGGGAACGGGCGTGAACCCGCACCACTCGGCCGAGATCAGCGGCGAGTGATACCGGTATCGTCGTGGCCCCACGATCCGCGGGTGTTCGTTCAGGGCGAACGCGAGATCCGTCTTGTGGGTCAGGCGGGTGCCCTCGAGGATGATCTTCGGCGTCAGCTTCGGCATCGGGGGAGCCTACCCCGCCGGCGTCAGCGCAGCCACGTCGCGCCGTCGACGCGTGGCACCGGATCGGGGCCGGTCAGATGGTCGCTCCGAGCAGCGTCCCGGCGCCGTAGGTGACGGCCGCCGCGAGCGCGCCGAGCAGGAGCTGGCGGACGGCCGTGTACAGTGCCGATCGGTGCGTCAGCCGGCTGATCCCGAAGCCAAGGGCGAGCAGCGCGATGAAGCTGGCACCAAGGCTCGAGTAGAACGCCATCGCCCCACCGGCGACCAGGTAGGGCACGAGTGGGATGACGGCGCCGAGCGTGAACGCAAAAAACGAACCGACGCCGGCCGCGTACGGACTGCCGATGGACCGTTCGTCGAGGCCGACCTCCTCGAAGATGAGCAGGCGCGTCGCGATCTCCGGCTGCTCGAAGACCCGATCGACGAAGCGCCGGGCCTCGTCCGGCTTGAACCCGCGCCCGACGTAGATGTCCCGCAGGATCGCGTGCTCTTGCTCGGGCGCGCCTCGCAGCTGGTGACGCTGGAACGCCAGCTGGAAATCGAGGAGCTCGCGCTGCGATTGAACGGAGATGTACTCGCCCACGCCCATGCTGAAGGCACCGGCCAGCAGGCCCGCGATCCCGGCCAGGACAATCACCGCGGGCTCCGCGTTCGCACCGGCAACCCCCATGACCAGGGCGAGGTTGCTGACGAGACCGTCGTTCGCCCCGAACACGATCGGGCGGAGCACGGCGTTCGCGCGGGTCTCGTGGCTGCTCGTCGGGTCGGGGAGCCGATGGGTCTCGAGATTCGTCAGTCGACGCAGGCGGGACGCGTTCACGCCGTCAGGCGAGACTTGCGGCGTCGAGCAGCGGGTACCAAGACATGGATTGAGATTCGCCCATGGCGTGCACCGAGACCAGAGCCAAAGTGCCTATCTGCGCGTGACCCAGCGCAGGGGGCGTGTCAACGCAGGCTGACCGGCACACCGGCCGAGGGCGGTGCGTGACACAGCACGCACTCTGTCGGCTTCCGTGCCGCATGGTCGTCCGGAAGCGCGCCGACCTTGCCCGCGACGTGACACGTCAGGCAATCCGTCTGGCCCGCTGTGACCGAGTGGGCCGGCACCGGCGGCTGCTCCACGGGGAGGCGGTGGCAGAGCCAGCACACGGTCTGGGTCCGGTGGGCCATGTCCGAGGGCAACGGCGCCTCGGAGCCGTGGCAGTCGAGGCAGGCGGTGTTCTGGCGCTCTCGATGTGGACGCGACAGCGGCGCAGGCAGGTTGCCCTCCTGGTGGCAGGTCAGGCAGGCATCGGCGTGGATCCCGGTGTGACCCGGGGCCGTCTCGACGAGACGCTCGGGCGCGTGGCAGGCCGTGCAGTCGCTCCAGCCATCGAGTGGGTGGGCGATCGCCGGCACCGGGCGCAGACCGATCGCGCCATCGGCGGTCAGGTGGCAGGCGGAGCAGTCCGCGTCGGCCGGCATCGCCAGCCATGACATGCCCTCGGGCAGGGCCGAGGGCGATGGCGAAGCTGCGGCGCCGTCCGAGGTCGTTGCGGCGCGCTGGGTGTCGGGCAGGACGACGGCGACGATGAAGGCGCCGGCCAGCACGATGGCCGTCGTCAGGATGCCGAACGCCAGCGAATACCAGTGGCGGGCGAGGAATCGGCGGGTCATGGCTCGCCTCCAGGCAGCGATCCGGAGGACAGCGGCTCCTCTGGCGGCGCCTCAGACGGGAGCTCGTCCTGGTCCGGCTCGTCCACGTACGACATCTCGGTCGTCACGGGACCGGCTGGCGATGATTCGAACGTCTGCGCCGGATCCTCGGCCGCGACCGGCGGCGGCTCGGGGTCGGCGCGGGAAGCGGCTGGCTCCACGACGACGGGCTCCGAGTCGAGAGGCTCTGCCGCGGGTGGCGAACCGGCCGGGACTGATCCCGAAACCGCCGGAACCGATCGGCCGCGCCACCAGGAGCCCAGGCTGACGGGCAACGCGAACCCGACGTGGACGTCGGATTCGCGCAGGTCCAGGTACCGCTCGGCCAGCGTATACACGAGCGCGATCAGGGCGGCCGCGCCGACGAGGATGCTGATCTCCACGAGCGACGGCGTATAGGCGGCATACGGCGCCGAGACGACGCCCGATGTCGCGGTCAGCGGGGCGATCTGGCCGGCCGACACAAAGGTGAGCCGGTCTGCGAACACACCGACGATGGTCAGACACCCGGCCCCGAACAGGCCGAGCGCCGTCCTGGTGAACGGCATGACGAGCAGCGCCATCGGCAGGACCAGGCCGATGACGACCCGAACGCCAACGAAGGGCACGGCCAGAGGTCCGACGACCAGGGCCCGGGCCGCCGTCGACAGGCCCGGGTCCGTCGACGCCAGACCGACCGCCACGTCCCGGGCGACGAGGCAGGCGACGATCACGATGGCGAGCGTCAACAACGACCGGATCGCCGGGATGGCCAGGGCACCCGCACGTTCGAACCCCGTGAGATGCAGGCGGTCGACCATGCCGAACACCACGCCCAGGAGCGCTGTCCCCGACACGAATGCGGTGGCCAGCATGAGCAACGGCGTGAAGGCGCCGGCCCAGTACGGTCTGGCGCTCACGACGGCGAAGACGGCACCGAGCGTGGTCGGCGCGATGATCGCCATGGCTGACGCAAGGACGCAGGCCATCCCGTGGATCCGCGGGTGACCCCAGAACATGCTCCAGACCTCGACGAGGAGGAAGCACAGGTAGATGCCGTAGAAGACGCCCATCCACCACATCGGTGACGTGGGCGACGGATTGAAGGCGGCCCCCAGGACCATCCGTACCGGGTAGTGGAGGTCGAGCGCGATCACACCGAAGGCGGTCACGAGGCAGAGCACCGCGAGGATCGCATGCCGCTTCTCGAGCGGCCGGAACCGCTCGATGCCGAAGACCGTGCCGAGCGACGACGCGAGGCACAGGCCACTGGTGGTGACCGCGAAGAAGACGTAGCCGGCGATCAGGAGTCCCCACTCGAAGGTCGGCGTCGTGGCGGTTCCCTTGTCGCCCGGGAAGATCGATCTGACGGCGCCGATGGCGCCGATGAAGACCAGGACGCTCAGCACCGCGAGCCACGCCTTCAAGCCACGAGGCGTGTTCATGGCTTCCACTCGTGCGGCGCGCCAGGCCAGCCGAGGATCCGCGACGATCGCGCGGCCGGCGACCCGGACGATCATCGGATCTCCTCCCCCAGGAGGCCCACGTAGTGCACGCGCGGCTTCGTCCCCAGCTCGGGCCTGAGCACGCGGGTCGGCTGCTCGCGGAGGATCGTGCTCACCTCGCTGGCGGGATCGGTGAGATCGCCGAACTTCCGTGCGCCGACGGGACAGATCTAGACGCAGGCGGGCTCGCGTCCGCGAGTGATTCGGTGGTAGCAGAACGTGCACTTGTCGGCGACGCCTGCCACCCCGGTCGGGGTGCGTGCGCCGGCCGGCACGATGTACCGCGCGCCATACGGACAGGCCACGACGCAATAGCCACAGCCGATGCAGCGTTGCTCGTCGACGAGGATCACGCCGTCCTGGGTCCGGAAGGTCGCGCCGACGGGGCAGACGGCGGTACACGGCGAGTTCTCGCACTGCATGCACAGGCGAGGCACGAACTGGGTCGCCTGGGTTGCATGCTCGGTGGCGCCAGCCAGGACTGGCGCCGGCGGAAACCCGTACATGCCCGCGGCGGGCGATTCGACCGACACGGAGCCGTCGCGCGCGATCGCATGACGCTCGACCCAGGTGCGTGTGTGTTCCTCGTCGAGCGGTACGCCGTTCTCCTGCTTGCACGCGACGACGCACTGACCGCAGCCGATGCACGAGCGCGTGTCGACGACGAAGGCCCAGGAATGGGCGGTCGGATCGTAGCTGGCGACGATCGGGTCCACGGGCGCGCTCGGCTCGGCGGCCAGGGCCGTCATCCAGTCGAAGAGTGCCGTGGAGCCGAGCAGGCATGGCAGAGCTGCCGCGCCCAGCTTGAGCACCTGGCGGCGTGAGATCGGCGCCGTCGCGGCCGGGTTGGCGGCCGGGGCCGTCGCGGCCGGGTTGGCCTCCGGGGTCGCGGCCGTCAGGCTGGGGTCGTCGTCGGCGGGCCGTTCGATCATCGCTGCACCGTCGTCATGACGGACCAACGCCGGGCCGATGACAGGTGAGACAGACGCTGTCGGCGGCTGGCTGATGTCCGGCCGGGTATCGCTTCAGGCCACCTGGCGCATGGCACGTCACGCAGGGAGGCAGGTCGGCGAGCGGGTGCGGCACCTCGGGCGGCGACGCCGCCGCCGTGGTGTGCGGGTCGTGGCACCTGAGGCATTCGGCCCCGGGGTAGTGCTGACCGAGCGTCACCTGGGGAAACGACACGGGGCGCCCGACCGCCTCGGCATGGCACGTCGCGCAGACGGCGCTCGTCGGCGCGGGCAGCGCCTGGACGACACCCGCGACGGAGCCCGGGTGGGCAACGGACGGCACGTGGCAGGTCTCGCAGATGAGATCGGCGTGGGCGGCCGCGGTCTCGGCTTGGGCCTCCGCGCCGTGGCATTGACGGCAGTGCGAGCCGGCGTAGGTCGCCGTCCGCTCGACCCACGCGACGGTGCTGGCATGCGTTCGAGGCGCGCCGTACTGCCCGTACAGGATCGAGGTCGCGAACGCGCCGGCCGCCAGCACCAGCGAGACCAGCAGCATGGCGAAGACGGTCCTCACCGCCGTTCGGGCGAGGCGCAGAACCTGGTTCCGAACCGCCGGGTCGGCAAGACGAGCCCGCAGCGTGGCCACAGGACCGGGCAACCGCGCCGACGAGATCGCGGGCCGGACCCTGGCGAGGACCCGCCGGCGGAGTCCGACGCCCGCCTCGGGGCGTCGTTCAGCGCGGGACGGAGGCACGGCGGGTTGCCCGTCGAACCAGGACCGCCGTCGCGATCGGTGTCGCGACGAGCATGGCCACGGTGAGAACGAGTCCGACCCCGGCAGCATCCGTGCCCAGCGTGAACAACGAGAGGTGGACCAGCACGAAGGCGAGGACGGCCTCGCACCACAGCGCCATCGCCGTGACCACGATCCACGTCAGGACGGGCACGCCCGCAGCCGACAGCCCCACCCAGCCTCTCGCTGTGGCGAGTCGTTCGAGGAGAAGCAGGAGGACGAGAAGGACCCCGACCTGCACACCGATGCTGTCCATCACCGTGTCCCTGTCCTGACCGCCCGTCAGGCTGGGCCCTTCGACGCCAGACCCTAGACCTTGCCCGCCGTTCTACCACGGGCCCTGTGGCCTCTTGTGCGGGGACGTTTGTCCCGAAGACAGGGCGCTCGCTCCGCCCCGAAACGGAGCCCTCGCTGCCCTGCGGCCACGACAGACCGTCCACCATGACCAATGGCCCCCATATCCGGGTCAACCGTCACTCCGAACTGGCGAGCGGAGGGGCGAGCATGACTTCGACAACCGGGAAGGCTGTCAGCTGGGCGCCGTTCGCGAACGGGCCGGCCGCCCGCCGTTCCCGACGGCCGATCACGAGGACGCCGACTGCATGGCCGAGGACCGCGGGCTGAACGCCGACGACGACAAAGGGGTCGTGGGCGAGCCCGTCGCAGGTTCCGAAACGACCCGCGGGGCAGGGCTTCTCGCGCGCAGGCACCGTGAGCCGGGCGACCTCCTTCCGATGAAGTGGCTGGGGGTCGGTCTCCCGATCGTCCTGCTGGTGGCCATCGAGTGCTTCCGCTACCTCGTCGTCGAGGACAGCCCGGTCCATCGCGCCGAGCACGTGGCGATCGCCGCGATCACGGCGATCGGCATCGTGTTGTTCGCGCTCGTCATGTTCCACCTGGTCGAACGCGCCGAGCGCCACATCATCCGGCAGAATCGTGAGCTGACCGCCATCAATGCGGTCTCAACCGCGGTTCAGGGCGAGCTCGCGGTCGAACAGCTGATCGATGCCGCCCTTCAGACCGTGATCGACCGGACCAACGCGACCGAGGCGTCGGTGGTGGTCTTCGCGCACGATGGAACGCCCGATTCCGGGATCGAGCGGACGGTCGTCAGGACGGCGCATGCTCCGGCGGCCGCGATCGGATCCGACCTTCCGCACCTGATCGACATCCCGCTGGCGCGCGGCACCACGATCGTCGGCCGGATGCGCCTCCACATGCCCGAGGGAACCGACGAACCCGACCTGCTGGCCTCCACGACGCTGCAGAACATCGGTCACCAGCTGGCCTGCTCGATCCAGATCGGCCAGCTGGTCGGCGACCTGCAGCGACGGAAGCTGGAAGGTCATGGACTGTTCGACGTGCTGCTGAGCATCTCCAACCAGCGGCCACTTGCCGAGACGCTCGGCGCGGTTGTCCGGCACGCGCGCGACCTCCTCGAGGCGGATGATGCCCAGATGTGCCTGACGTCCGCGTCGTCGGCGCTGCTCGACGACGACCTCGATCCCGGCGCGTACCGGCTGGCCGACGGGAGCGTCTGCATCGGACCGGATCCGGCGCGGCTCACGGCACACGACGGTCGACCGGCGACCTCTACGGTCGCGACCTCCCCGGGACCACGATCGAGCATGAACGTCGCGCTCGCCAGCCCTGACCTGCACCTCGGCGACCTGCGCGTCGATCGCGCGCCCGAGGCACCGTTCACGCAGCGGGATCGGGGCTTCCTCCAGACCCTCGGCGAACTCGCGACCATCGCCCTCACCAGCGCACGCATGCGCGAGAACGAACACCAGGCGGCGATCCTCGTCGAGCGCGAGCGGATTGCTCGCGAGATGCACGACAGCCTTGCCCAGGTGCTCGGCGTCATTCACCTGCGGCTGCGGGCACTCGGTGGCAACGCCAGGAGTCTCGACGCCCCCGACCTGGCCGTCGGCCTCGCCGAGCTGGCGGACATCGCCGAGGAGGCATACCGCGATGTCCGCGAGGCGATCCTGGGGCTGCGCGAATCGAGCCACGCCGGACGCGGGCTGATCGACAGCCTGCGCGGGTATCTCGAGAAGTACGAGCGCCAGTCAGGCATCCAGGCCACGCTGGAAACGGACTTCGATCTCGAGCCACGCCTCTCCCCGCGGGCGGAGGTCCAGATCATTCGGGTCATCCAGGAAGCCCTGACCAACGTCCGAAAGCATGCCGGCGCATCCGCCACGGCGGTGCGCGTGACCAGTGACGATGGCTTCGTGACGTTCCGGATCGAGGACAACGGCCGTGGCTTCGACCCGGCTAGGAGGCTCCTCGACCGCGATTCGGGGTTCGGGCTGCATTCGATGCGCGAACGAATGGAGTCCATCGGCGGTACGCTGGCGGTCGAGTCTGCACCCGGCCGCGGGACCGCCCTGATCGCCCGCGTGCCTGCGCTACCCGGTGCGAGCCATGATTCTTCGGAGGTGCACGGTGGGCACGGTCGAGTCGAGGCAGACGGCCGCCGGCAGGTCGACGCCGATCCGCATCCTGCTCGTCGATGACCAGCCCCTGTTCCGGCGCGCGATCGCGACCCTGATCGAGGAGCAACCGGAGTTCACCGTCGTCGGGGAGGCGGCCAATGGGCTGGAGGCCGTCGAGAAGGCCCAGGCGCTCGTCCCGGACCTGATCGTCATGGACATCGAGATGCCGATCATGAACGGCATCGAAGCGGTGCGAATCCTTCGGGATCGCCTGCCCTCGATCAAGATCGTCGTCCTCACGGTCTCGGAATCCGAGGACTACCTGTTCGAGGCCATCCGCTACGGGGCGCACGGGTACCTGTTGAAGGACCTGCGACCCGAACAGCTCTACGAGTTGCTCCACGCGGTGATGCGCAACGAAACGCCGCTCTCGCCGGCGATCGCCGGACGCCTGCTCGACGAGATCCGGCGGCTCCGCGGCGGGAGCACTTCCCCGGCGGCGCCGAGCGCCAGCCCGCCGATCGACCCGCGGAGGGCAGCCATGACCGCAGCGTTGTCGACGAGCGTCCTGACCCGACGCGAGCTGGAGACGCTCCAGCTCGTTTCGGAAGGGCTGTCGAACAAGGAGATCGGAACGAAGCTGTCGATCACCGAGGGGACGGTCAAGAACCACGTTCACAACGCGCTCGAGAAGCTCCAGCTCGAGAACAGGATCCAGGCGGCCGCCTATATCGTTCGTGAAGGGCTGGGACATCGGCCCGAAAGCGATTAGCCCTGGCCGTTTCCACAGCCCGGAGGTCGGGACGGACCCTGCGCAGCGATAGATACAGGCATCCCCCCGAATGTGCCGCATCGGGGATGGACGGCATGTCGCACCCGGCCCACCATCACGTTGGAGGGTCCGCGTGGGCGACGGCGTCGCCCGTTCCGAGGGAATCCGCGATGGAGGGACCTTCGCTCGTCCGCGTGGTGATCCTCTACGTCCATCCCCTCCTCGGCGAGGGCCTGGCGAGACTGTTGGCAGCCGAACCAGGGATCGCGGCTGCGGCGATTTCCGAAACCGATGCGACGGGAACCGCTGCCGCGCTTGCGTCCCGGCCCGACGTCGTCATCGTGGAGAGCGCGGATGCCGTGGCATCGCCAACCGTGTCGGGCGAAGGGAGTCCACCCCTCCTCCTCTTTGTCGACATCGACGGAGTGGCCGGCACTCGTGACGTCGGGGCGATCACGGATGACCCCGAGCGAGTCGTTCGAGCCGTGCGCGATCTGCAATCCGCGCGGACCCTCGTCCGCGCCTGACAGCGCAGCCCTGGGCACCGCCGCCTGACGGTCGTCCATCCTCCGCCCGGGCCGGGAGATAGAGCGCGCCCCCGACGGTCCATGACGGATGTGCCGGATTTCTACCGGTCGGCGGATGGGATCTCGGCTCGATCTCACTCACGATCGACGTGGGGCGCTCGATCTCCGTCCTGCTCTTCACCCTTCCAACGGGACGGAGACCAGGCCCCCAATGAACGCGGGTCGCGTGACCCGCAGAAAGTCGACGAGATGCGAATGAGAACGGCGCTCGGCGCCGTGAGCGATCGGACGCTCAATCGGGCGATCATCGGCCTGGGCCTGACGCTGGTCATCGGGCTGCCCGCGATCGGCCTCGTCTACTTCCTGGACCGGAACGTCGATCCTGGCCTTCCGATCGCGGAGCGGGCGATCGCCGCTGGCGAGGAGGCCGTCCGCAACGAGCCGAACAAGCTCAGCAATCGACTCGGGCTCGCCCTCGCCTATGCCGCGGCCGACCGCCAGACCGACGCGATCGCCCAGTTCACCGAGATCCTCAGGGCGGAACCGGCCAACCGCGCGGCGCTGCTCGGCAGAGGGGACGCGTACGTCGCCACCGGCGACCTCGACGCGGCGGCGCGCGACTACCAGGCGCTGATCGACGCGGCGGGCAGCGAGGAAATGGCGAACGTCGATCCCAGGCTCGAGGCCGCCTACTACTCGCTTGGCTCCATCGCGTTGAAACAGGATCGGCCTCGTGACGCGGCGACGATGCTCGCCAAGGCGCTGCTGATCAATCGCACCGACGCCGATGCGTTCAACCTCATGGGCACGGCCCTGCTCGGCATCGGCGACACGACCAACGCCGTGGACGCGCTGTGCCGGGCGATCGCGCTCGTTCCGAGCGGCTGGTGCGCGCCCTACGCACAGCTCGTCAAGGCCTACACGGCGCTGGGAGACACGCCCGGCGTGCAATACGCGACCGGGATGGTCGCCCTGTGCGAGAAGCGCCCGGCGGATGCCGAGCAGCAACTGAAGCCCCTCGTCGACGGCGCGTATGGCAGGGATGCACTCATCGGGTTGGGCCTCACCGCCGAGGCGCTCGGGAACGTCGACGCGGCCGTCTCCTACTACTCCCGTGTGTATGCCGCCGACCCGACGGACTTCGACGCCGTCACGGGGCTCAATCGGTTGGGCGCAAGTCTCCCGAGTGACGCTCCCGGCACGGGCACGACGTCCGGCGGAGACGTCACGCCGGCTTCGCCGTCGGGCCTCTCGGCGCCGTCGGCCGGACCGAGCGCAGGGAATTGACATGACCGATCTCGAACTGGGACAGAAGCCGACCGTCGCACTCGGCGACCAGCCGGACGACAACGGCCTGGATGTGACCGCTCCCGACCCCACAGAGACAGCCGTCTCCGAGCCGCCGGCTGCGGAACCCCTGGTCTCCGAGCCCCCGGCCGTCGAGCCCTCGCCCGCCCCGCCGATGGAGCCCTCATTCGACGATGAAGCAGCCGACGATCAGGCCGGAGACGGCTCGGACCCCGATGCCGAGCCGCCTCTGCCCGATCTCGCACCAGGTGGGGATCAAGGAACGACGGCCCAGGCGACGGCCGCTGCGGGACGAGGTCGCCGCCGTCGTATCGCCCTCCTGATCCTCCTGGGACTGATCGCCACGGCCCTGCTGCTGTTCGCCGGCTGGTATCTCATCACGCGGAAACCGATCAGCGAGCTGCCACTTCCGGGACTGGCGGTGGAGGACGTGCCCCACTACGCCTTCAGCGTGTACGGGGTGACGGCTCCGACCGGGGTCGCGGTGACAGCCGACGGGAGCCGGATCTACGTGACGCAGACCGAAGGCGATCCGTCCGTGCTCGTCTTCGACGGGAAGGGCACGCCGCTCGGTGCGCTCGAACCGCCGCCCTCCACTGGGACGTCTCACGTCCCCGTCTACATCGCCATCAACCCGACGAACGGGGATGTCTATGTCAGTGACCGCCCCACCGGATCGATCCTCGTGTTCGACGCCGGCGGCACGTTCCGACGGGTCTTCGAACCCGACAAGTCGTTGACCGGCTGGCAGCCCCTGGGCCTCGGCTTCGACGCGCGCGGGCACCTGTATGTCACTGACGTGAGCGGGCCGTTCAACAGCATCCACGAGTTTGACGCGGACGGCCGCCTCGTTCGGACGATCGGCAAGGAGGGTCAGTTCAACTTCCCCAACGGCATCGCCGTCGATGCGGCGGGAAACCTGTATGTCACGGACAGCAACAACGGCCGCCTGGTCGTGCTCGACCCGTCCGGCCGGGAACGAGCCATCGTCCGCCGTGGCGCCGGAGCCGGTGACCTCGGCCTGCCGAGGGGCACCGCGATCGACGACACGGGCCGGGTCTACGTGGTCGACACCAGTGGCCAGGGGGTTCAGCTCTACCACGTGATCGGGTCAGAGGACGGGCCCCCGTCCTACATCGGCAGATTCGGGACGCTCGGCACGGACGACGGCTCCTTCCAGTACCCGAACGGCGTGGCGGTCGACGGGCGCGCGCGGGTGTACGTCACGGATTGGCGCAACAACCGGGTCCAGGTCTGGACCTACTGACTGAGGGCAAGGGGCATCACGGACAGGAACCGAAAGGCAGGTGGACGCACGGAGAGCACAGGCGGCCCGCAGTGCGGGCAAATGGCACCTTCCACAACCAGGAAAGGAGGCATGGCAGTGAGACGATTGGCGCTCGTCGTCGCAGGCGGCGCCATCTGGCTGCTCCTCGCAGCCGTTCCCGTCCTCGCCGACGGCGGACCACATGTCGCCAGCATCAACAACGGGTCCACGGGGATCACGGCCGACAGCTGCGCGGGGTGCCATCGCGCCCACACGGCGCAGGCCGCGAACCTGCTCGTCACGGCGGAGGAGAACCTCTGCCTGTCGTGCCATGGCTCGGCTGGCACCGGTGCCACGACCGACGTCGAGACCGGGATCCAGTACGCGCCTGCCACGAGTGGCCAGGTCCGCGGCGAGGCACAACTCGGTGCCCTTCGCGGCGGCGGCTTCCTGCAGGCGAGGATCGACTCGGACTCGGCCTACCGACTGCTCTCCTACAAGCTGAACTACAACGGCAGCGCGTGGGAGTCAGCACCGGTCAGCCCTCGGATTCCCGTCAGTTCCAGCCCTGCCGCGGTGACCTCGGCTCACATCGCCCTCGACGGATCCGGCTTCACCAACCCGGACACGACGTGGGGCAATGGTGCGTTCGGGACCGGCGCGGGACCAGCGTTCGCAGGTGGAATGCAGTGCACCACCTGCCACAACCCGCACGGCAACGGCAACTACCGCATTCTCAATCCGATCCCCAGCGATGACCCCAACAACCTCACCAAGTTGGACGGTTCTCCGCTGACGGCCGTCGCCGTCCACGACGACGACACGAACAGTGGCGTTGGCGATGAGACGCGCAACTACACGGTCATCCAGGTCAAGCCCAACGCGTCGACCGCGAACGGCGCAGCAGTGAGCACGAGCTATCTGCTGACCGCTGCGCAGGTGAGTGCACTCAAGGACGCGTCCGGCAACTACGGCCCGCTATCTGGAGACTATCTCCACAAGTACGGCCAGTACAACGTGACCTCGGGGAACGACGCTCCGAACGGGCGCCCAACGGACTTCTATTCGCAGATCACCGCGTGGTGCGAACAGTGCCACACCCGGTACGACGCGAATCACGTCACGAGTGTTGACTCCGGCGACCCGATCTTCGCCTACAGGCACACGTCTAACGCGAACAGCCGCTTCTGCCTGACGTGCCACGTTTCTCACGGTTCGAATGCCGTGATGAACACGGACGCGACGGCGGGAACGATCTACTCGGGCACGCTCACGAACCCCGGCGGCACTCCAGGCCGAGCTGGTGACAGCAGGCTCCTGAAGGTCGACAACCGAGGAACGTGTCTGCTCTGTCATGACCCGACCGAAGGCAGCGCCTTCGCGGACTATCCCAATCTGACCCAGGGCGAGACTCTCCCTCAGGGACCGCTACCGAGCCTCTTCCCGTAGACGGACAGTCATCGAACCGATCGCTCCTCGCCCGGCGGCCACGCCACCGGGCGAGGAGCCGAACTCTCCTCATACCGGATGGAGCGAATGAACGAGATCGTTCCAGGGCCTGATCGGCGCGGGGCAGTTCAACGGCTTGTTGCTGCCGGTCGGTTCGCGTGCGTTCCAGCGATCGCCGCCGTGTGGCTGCTCCTCGCGGCGGTCCCCGTCCTCGCCGACGGCGGACCCCACGTGTCATCCATCAACAACGGCTCCAGCGGGATCACCGCCGACTCCTGTGCCGGGTGCCATCGCGCCCATGCGGCACAGGGCCCGATGCTTCTCCAGGCCACCAGCGAGGAGGCGCTCTGCCTGACGTGCCACGGCACGACCGGTACCGGCGCCACGACCGATGTCGAGAATGGCATCCAGTACACCCTCGCTTCGGTTCGGGGCGACACGATCCTGGGCGCCCTGCGCGGCGGCGGCTTCGTCGAGGCCCGGATCGACTCTGGCAGCGCGGCGCGTATCCTCAACAGCCCCCTGACATCGCTGGCCAAGGTCCCGGTTCGCTCGGCGGGCCAGGCGGTCACCTCGGCCCACCTCGACCTCGCCGCGGGTGTGGCCTCGACCGGGGTCGCCTGGGGCAACGGCGCCATCGGCGCCACACCGAATACCGGCGCGGATCTTGCCCTGAGCTGCGCCAGCTGCCATAACCCGCACGGGAACGGCAACTATCGGATCCTCAATGCCATTCCGACCGGGGATGGAACCGGCCCGTTCGTCGAGCCGACCACCGGGGTCGCGGTGACCGACGCGGCGCTGCCGCCCGCCGGCGACACCCGCAACTACACGGTGATCCAGGCGCCCGGTCCTGGATATCTCCTCCTCACGAGCCAGGTGGTCAGCGGCGCCTACGCCAACACCGCGGGCGACTACTTCCATCGCCGCGTCCCCTGGAACAGCACGACGGGCACGAGCGATGCGCCGAATGGCCTGGCGACCTTCAACAGCCAGATCACGAACTGGTGCGTGACGTGCCACACGCGGTACGACTCGGACGACCCCACGGTCCCCTCCGGGGACGCGATCTACATGTACCGGCACGACACGATCTCGAACCGAGCGTGTACGACGTGTCACGTCGCCCACGGCTCGAACGCTCAGATGACCGGCGTCTATTCGGCGACGATGCCGTATCCGGACGGGTCGGCACCCGCTGTCGCAGACAGCCGCCTTCTCAAGATCGACAACCGGGGCACCTGCCAGGCCTGCCACGACCCGACCAGGACGATTCCAAACGGGACCATGAGCGGCCCGGTTCCGAGTCCCTTGATCCCGTAGCCGGACGCCTGCTGGCCCGCATGGCGGCCCGTCAACGGGAGACCCTCGCGACACGGAAGGGTTGAACAGACAGGACATGGTTGACATGAAGCCGGCGCGCCGCCTCGGCCGTCGCGCAAGGCCCGTCCTCGTGGCGGCCACGCTCGTCGCCACACTCTTCGTGTGGCTGCCCGTCGAGCCGTCGGGCGTCATCGCCCTCACCACCGAGCTGGTCGACCCGTCGGCATCGGCCACCCCCGACCCTACGCCCTCAGGGGAGCCCACACCGCCGCCGATCGACCCCACGCCCACGCCTGACCCGAACCCGACTCCCGATCCGTCCCCAACGGCCGAGCCCCCGGTCGAGCCGACCCCGGAGCCGTCCCCGACTCCAACACCCACCCCAACCCCGACCCCGACGCCCACGCCCTTGCCCCCCGGCGTCATCGGCCCGGATGGCGGCAACGTCGTCGACGGGGACGTGACACTCTTCGTGCCGGCTGGCATGGTGATCGAGCCCACCCGGTTCTCGGTCAATCGAACCGCGGTGCCCGATCCGGACATCGGGACTTCGCTGTTCGGCTTCGCCATCGTCGCCGAAGACGACGCGACCGGTGCCAGCGTCCACTGGTTCGGCGCCCAGGTCACGTTCGCGATCGATGCCAGCGCCTGGGACTTCACCGGGATCGATCCAGGCAACCTGACCATCGCGGAGCTCTCGGACGGGACCTGGTCGACGATCGCGACGGGCAGCGCCGGCTCGCTGGTCGCGAGCACCGATCACGCCGGGACGTACGCGGTGCACGGGCAGTTGCTCCCGGCGATCGTCGACATCGATCAGTCCTCGGACGCGCCGGCCCAGGGTCGCCACCGGATCGAACCGGAGGCGGTCCTGACCGTGTCGATCTCGATCAGGCTCGAGTCGAGGCTGGAAAGCGGCACCCTGATCGAGACGATCCCCGCCGGCTGGCAGCTCACCGATGCGGATGGCGGGCAGTACGACGCGGCGACCTCCACGGTCTCGTGGTCGCTCCGCTCCCTGCCGAAGGGAACCAGGGTGGCGCGGACGATCCGCGTCCAGGCGCCGCCGGTCGCAGCGGGAGGGCGACTGGCCAGCGTGGCGACGTTCTCGGTCCGCGTCGAGCAGGGTTCGGCCCGGTCCGACGGCCCCGACCTCGCCGTGCTGGTCGCGCCGCGCGTCCTCGTGCCGAGCACAACGGCGGGTGCGGTGGCGGGTCCGGGCGCCGATGCCATCTACCTCGGAGCGGATCAGCCGCTCGTCGGCGAGCCCAGGTACGAGGTGTTCCGCCTCCGATTCGAAGTTCGCAACGCCGACGCCATCCCGATCCGGTGGACACCCCGGCTCGAGTTCCGACCGGATGCCGGGGGCACGTTCGCGCCGGTGCCGGCGGACGTCAACGTGACCGGCGTCGCCTTCTACGCGGCCCCCGAATGGATCCACGACCGCGGCGGCGGGACCGCGATCGGACCGCGCTCCAGGACGATCGCCGCCGGCGCCTTCCCGGCTGACCGCGACGACGGACCGGAGCAGCTCCCGGTCGACGGGGTACGCGGGATGGGCCTCAACCCGCTCCCAACGATCGTCCTTCCGCCGCTGTCGCGGACGGTGGTCGAGTTCAGCGTGCGGGCTACGGCCGATGCCGACTACCTCGCCAGCTACGACTTCCGGGTGACCGACGACGGCGACGGCTTTGCCGGGGCGGCCGACGCCCTGGTGGTCCTCGGTCCCGCGCCCCTGCTCCAGCTGTCACCCGGGCAGCGGGTGGGCGTGTCGTCAGGCGACGCCGGCGCGATCTCCCGGGCTCCGATCCGCTTCGCGCTCTCAGGTCCGTCGGCGCCGGCGGACACGCAATCCGCGGGCAGCGCTGTGGCTGATCGCCCGGCCTCCCTGCGGTTCGCGCTCGTCCCGCCGCCAGACGCATCGCCATCACTCACCGCGTCCGGGGCGGCGCTGACGCTCCCATACGTCTACGAGCCCATCCACGGTCCCGCCTACGGCCTGGCTACCGATACGTGCGCGGCATGCCACAGTGCGCACCGGGCGGCAGGGACGCTGCTCGCCGTGGCGGCGCCGCCGCAGCTCGGTCCGTGCGGATCGTGCCATGACGGCGTGCTGGCGCCCGACATCCAGGCCGGATACGCGGCGGCGCCGCTGAACGATCCTTCGGACCGGGCGTTCTACCGCCACGAACCGACCGAGGTCACTGGCCACACCGCGGACGGCAGCGATGCGCTGGCAGCCACGCTGAACCGTCACAACGAGTGCACCGACTGTCACAACCCGCACAACGCCACCACGACGGCCGGCACGTCGAGCACTTCCGGCTGGACGGCATCCGGCCGGGTCGCCGGAGCGTCCGGCGTCGCCGCGGCGAACGGTGCGTCGGGCAGCGGCCCCACGTACACGCTCGTGACGACGACCGCCCTCGAATACCAGCTCTGCCTGAAATGCCATTCGGGATACACCGAGCTGCCGTCGAACCAGGGCCTGCCGCCATCACGGTTCGCGCTCGACAAGGGCGTGGAGTTCAACCCGGCCAACCTGTCCTACCACCCGGTTGAGGCGCCGGGGACGAACGGCACGACGGCGATGGCCTACAGCCTGAGCGGCACGTCCCCGTTCAAGCAATGGACCTTCACGCCGGCCAGCACGATCCGCTGCGTCAACTGCCACGCCGACTCACGCGCCCTGGCATCGGCAGCGGCAGCAGGCGAGTCGGTCACGGTCGACTCGAGCCTGCCCGTCCATGCGAGCGCCAACCGCGGGATCCTCCTCTCCAGCTACCTCGACCGACAGCTGAAGGGCCCGGTCGACGCATACGACCCCACCGACTTCGGCCTGTGCTACCTGTGCCACGCGGAAGCGCCATTCCGCGACACGACCGGCAACGAGCGACTTGACACGAACTTCCGCTATCACGGACTCCACGTGAGCGGCAGCAACCTGCTCGATCACGGCTCGCCGGGAACGGACATCGACGCAGCCGGGGACGGAGGTGGCCTCGCGACGTGTTCGGAATGCCATTTCCGGATCCATTCCACGTCGTTCGCGGTCAACGGTCAGGCGGCGGGGAGCCGTCTCGTGAATTTCGCTCCGAACGTCACGGCGCCGACGGGCGAGTCACTAGGCTGGCAGCCGAAGACGCCCGCCGTCGACGGCAGCTGCACGCTCAAGTGCCATGGCCAGCCGCACGCCAAGGATTACTGAGCGCAACTGAGGGCGAGGCGCGGCTGCTCGTGGCGATTCGCCCGTCCCGGAGCGGGTGGGCGAAGGGGACGATATAGATCGATCGATACCCCCGTCGCCGTCGGCCGGGCTCGCGTCAGACGGGCTCTATCCGAAACATGCCAGCCGGCGGATGGTTCCCGAATTCGCTCAAATCGACAATCAGTCCATCGAGGAACGCCCCGTCGAAACGGCGGCGTCCGCCACGCCAGGAGCCCACGATGGACACGGACCAGACAGCTCGCTCGATCCGCGCCCTCCAGCGCGCCCGCTACCTGCTCCCGTTCGTGGTCCTCGCGCTGGTCAGTGGAACCGCCTTCGCCGCCTGCTCCGGAGGACATGCCGCGAGCAACGACCAGGCGGCGGGCTGGACGTTCCCGGCCGCCTCCCCGGCGGACAACGGGGCAGGGGCCTCCGCCGAGGCCGTGGCCGGTGACGCCATGTCCAGCGAACACGGAATGGACGCGGCCGCCGCCATGGACGACGCCTGGGCCCACCGGCCCGAGTTCACACGCGCGTCCACCACGACCGAAGAGGCCTACCGGTACGCGCTGTACAACCCCCAGATCGTCCAGTGGATGCCGTGCTACTGCGGCTGCGGCGCGATGGGCCACCGGAGCAATCTGGACTGCTACATCAAGCCCACGGCCGACGGCCAGGTCACGTTCGAGGAACACGCCTCCTACTGCGACATCTGCGTCCAGATCACGCTCAAGACCAGGGACCTCGTGGCCCAGGGGGCCTCGTTGCACGATGCCCGCGCGGCGATCGATGTGGCCTTCGCCGGCAACGTGGCCGGGACGCCAACCGAGGTCCCGCCACGATGAGCGGCCGTGCCGTTCGGGCGGCTCCGCCGGTCGAGGTGCCGGTCGAGGTGCCGGTCGACGCTTCGAACCAGCTGGAACGCGAGCTGCTCGCCCGTCTTGGCCTTTCGGCCGACGCGAACTCGCTGGACATCCAGAACGCTCATGACGAGCTGACCGCGTTCCTCGAGCGCGCGCCTCGCGACCTTGGCCCGTGGGCCAGGCGGCAGATCGACATCGCCGACGAGGCCTACGCCCTCCTGTCCGATCCGACGAGGAGTCTCTCGGAGCCGTCGGCCTGGCCGTTGCCGGACACCGCCCCGTTGTCTCCGGGCGAGCTCCTGGCAGCGGCGCCCGAGTCCGTGGAATCGGCTACCCCTCCGTCCCGGCGCCGCCAACCGACCCTCCCGGGCACCGCTGCGATGCCTCGCAGCGGGCTTCCGACGCCGAGGGTCGGCCCGGTCGGTCGCGCGCTCATCGCGGCCGTCGCCGTGGTCGCCGTCGTGACGGTCGGCTACGCCGTGTACGCCTCGGGCGCGCCGAGCGTTCCCGGGCTGTCCGGCACGCCGGCGCCGGAGGCGTCCGGGCAGGCCCAGGTCGATGCGGGACGGGTCGCCGAGCTCATGACCAAGATCCAGGCCGACCCAACGGACGCCGCATCGCTCCAGGCGCTCGGTGACCTTTACTTCCAGGCGGCGGACTACGCGACCGCGGCCGATTGGGAGCGGAAGGTGCTCGCCCTCGACCCGACCAATGCGACGGCGATGCTGGGCCTGGGAGCCGCCGAATACAACCAGGGGAACAGCGCCGACGCCGAGAAGCAATGGCGGGCCGTCCTGGCAATCGACCCCAACAACCTCGAGGCCCACTACGACCTCGGCTTCATGTACTTCAGCCAGGACCCGCCGGACATCGCGCGGACGACGGCCGAGTGGAACAGCGTGATCGAGATCGCCCCGGACTCGGACATCGCCAAGACCGTGTCCACGCATCTCAAGACGCTCGAGACCTGGGCGGCGTCCGCGTCGCCTGCCGGTTCGGTGGCACCGTCCGCCTCGGCGAGCGCCTCGTCCGGCCCGGCGTCGTCCGGCGTCGCATCGCCATCGGCTTCCTCCGTGGCCCCCTGAGCGATGGCCGGTTTCGCCGTCGCCGTGGCCTTCCTCGCCGGCATCGTGTCGTTCGCGTCGCCGTGCTGCCTGCCGCTCGTGCCTGCCTACGTCGGGTACATGGTCGGCGCGGTGCCGGACGACAGCGCGGCCCGGCGCCGCACCGCTCTGTACCAGGCGCTGGCCTTCGTCGTCGGGTTCTCGACCGTCTTCATCGCGCTCTGGGCATCGGTCGGGCTCATCGGCTACGTCTTCCGCGACTACGTCGGCGTCCTGCGCCAGCTCGGCGGCGCGCTGCTCGTGTTCATGGGCCTGCACGTCGCGGGGGTCATCAACGTGGCCGCCCTCTACCGGGAGATCCGCCTCCCGCTCGGCCCGCTCGCGCCGGCCGGCGCGGCCTTCGGCGAGGCGCGGCCCGCGGCCCCGAGCTACGCGCGCTCGGCGCTGCTCGGCGTGGTGTTCGCCGCCGGATGGACGCCCTGCATCGGACCGATCCTGGGCGGGATCATCGGTCTGGCGTCGGTGAGCTCGACCGTGGTCGAGGGGACCGTGCTCCTCGTTGCGTACGCCGCCGGCCTCGCCATCCCGTTCGTCCTGGTGGCCGTCGGCGCGACCTCCGTGAGCCGCCGCCTGGGCTGGCTCCGCGTGCACGCGCGGGCGGTCGGATGGGTGACGGGCGGGATGCTCGTCGTCGTCGGACTCCTGATGCTCACGAACACGTTCGTGCGGCTGTCCACACTCCTCGCCCCGCTCGCGTGAAGGACGCATCCATGAGACAGCTCACCGGTCCCGTCCCGCTGGCCGCCGAGGTTGCGGCCGAAGAGCTCGAGGTCCACGTCGCGCTCTCCCCGTGGGACGCCCTCGACCGCCTGTGGCGGATCTTCACGTCCATGCGGACGGCCCTCCTGCTCATCCTCGCGCTGGCCGTCCTGGCGCTGATCGGGGCGATCCTCGTCCAGGCGCCGGCCGGGATCAGCTCCGACGCCCAGGCGTACGCCGCCTGGCTCGAGGGGCTCCGCCCGAAATACGGCGGCTGGGTGCCGATCATCGACCGACTTGGGTTCTTCTCCGTCTTCCAGTCGATCTGGTTCAAGGCGATCCTCGTCGGCCTGACGACCTCGATCCTGGCCTGCTCGGTCAACCGGTTCCGCGGCCTGTGGAAGACCGCGGTGCGGCCGCGGACGAGGATGGCCGACACGTTCTACGACCGGGCGCCGCAGCACGCCACCCTCGTCGCGGATGACGCGCACGAGACAACGGCCGACGGCGTCCGCGCCGTCTTCGGTGCCCACCACTTCCGGACGGTGGTCGAGCCCGACGGGGACACCGTCCACGTCTATGCCGATCGCTTCCGGTGGGCACCGTTCGGGACCCTGATCGCCCACCTCAGCCTCGTGCTCCTCATGGTCGGCGCCCTCGTCGGGTCGGCATTCGGCTACCGCGACAGCGAGTTCGCGGCCACGGTTGGCACGAAGGTCGACGTCGGCGGCGGAACCGGGCTCGCGCTGATGGCGCGGAGCTTCTCCGACTCGTACTACGAGAACGGGGCCCCGAGTGACTATGCCAGCGACATCGTCCTGTACCGCGACGGGGTCGAGGTCGCCAGCAAGACCATTCGCGTCAACGACCCGCTCGAGTACGACGGCGTGTCGTTCTACCAGTCCTTCTTTGGCCCGGCAGCGGTCATGCACGTCGCCGACGCGAAGGGTGCCGTGGTCTACGAGGAGGGCGTGCCGCTCCTGTGGAGCTCGGACGACGGCGCGCGGCGCGTTGGCCAGTTCGCCCTGCCGGACGCGGGACTGACCGTCTTCGTCGTCGGCGCCGCGTCGGGCCTGGTGGATCCGACGATCAAGGCCGGACAGATGCAGCTCGAGGTCTACGAGCGGGGATCGGAGCAACCGTCCGCGGTCGAGGTCGTCTCCCAGGGCCAGCCCCTGACGATCGGCGACCTCCAGTTCACCTTCCTGCGCGAACAGCAGTTCACCGGACTGATCGTTTCGCGTGACCCGGGCGTGATGCTCGTCTGGCTGGGCGCCTTCGCCCTGGTCGGCGGCCTGTTCCTGGTCTTCCTCTTCCCCAGCCGCCGCATCTGGGCCCACGTCCGCCGGCGCGCGGACGGCGGCAGCGAGGTCCGCCTGGGGGCAACCGCCCGCCACGACGCGACCTTCGGTCCCGAATTCCAGGACCTGGTCAACGACATGCGGCTCGCGCTCGGGCGTGTCGCGCACGAAGGAAAGGGGCACACCGATGTTCAAGATGTCTGAGTACAGCTTCGTCGCCGGACTCCTGTCGGTGGCCCTGGCACTCGTGTGCTATGGGCTCGCGTTTGCCTCCGTACGCGTCGCTCGCAGGCGGTCGGCGCTCGCCCCGGCCGGCCTGGCCGGCAATCTTGGCGGCGGCACCGTGACGGTCGTGACGCGCGGGCCCGCTGGCATCGCGACCTACGGGACGCTGATCGCCTGGCTGGCGCTCGCGTTCCTCACCGCCTCCCTCGCGTTCCGGACGATCGCGGTCGGCCACGGGCCGTTCGCGAACATGTACGAGTTCTCGGTCGCGTTCGCGTGGGGCGTCCTGGCGATGTCGCTCATCTTCGAGCGGCGCTATCACCAGCGCATCCTCGGGCTCATCGCGCTGCCGGTCGCCCTGCTGCTGCTCCTGTACGCGACGACGATCCCGTCGACGTCGGAGCCCCTCGTGCCGGCCCTCCAGAACAACCTGCTGCTGACGACGCACGTCGCCGTGGCCATCGTCGCCTACGGCACCTTCTCGGTCGCCTTCGCCGCCGCGGTCCTCTACCTCATCCAGCCGGAAGGCGGTCGCAGGCCACTGCCGCGGCCGGAGGTTCTCGACGAGATCTCGTATCGCGCGGTCGTCATCGGCTTCCCGTTCCTCACCCTGGTGATCGTCCTCGGCGCCGTCTGGGCGCAGGTCGCCTGGAGCAGCTACTGGAGCTGGGATCCGAAGGAGACCGCGTCGCTCGTCACCTGGCTGATCTACGGTGCCTATCTGCACGCCCGCGTCGTCCGCGGCTGGCGTGGCAAGCGCGCCGCCTGGCTGCTCGTGATCGGGTTCGGCGCCACCCTCTTCACCTACTTCGGGAACCTGTTCTTCGGCGGCCTGCACAGCTACAGCGGACTCAACCAGCCGTAGGCGCCCAATGCAGCCACGGGTCGCAGCGGCGGAGGAACCGGGTATGGACGGATTGGCGGAGATTCAGGCGGAGGCACCGGCGCAACCTCGCGCGAGGACCGGACCTGGGACGAGTGCGGCCGGCACGCTCGTCATCGTGGCCGTGACGGCAGCCATCCTGCTGGCGGTCGCCTACCTGTCCGATCGACGTGACACCGCCACGGGACAGGGCGCCGTGACCGCGGTCACGGTGAACGGGACGGCCAGCGGAGCGGCGCCGACCGTCGGGGCGACGGCGCCCGACTTCACCACCGTGACCGCGGATGGGACGCCGGTCAATCTCAGCGCCTTCATCGGCCGACCGGTCTGGCTGACCTTCGGCGCGAGCTGGTGCCAGCCCTGCCGAGCCGAGAACCCTGACATCCAGGCCACCTACCTGACGGTGTCGGACGCGGTGGTCGTGCTCCAGGTCTACATGTCCGAGGATGCCGCCACGGTCAGCGAGTACCGCGATCGAGTCGGGCTCACGTACCTGACCGTCCCCGATCCCTCTGAACGCCTGGCCAGCGAGTACCGGATCCTGGGCATCCCCTCGCACTTCTTCATCGACGCCTCGGGCGTCCTGCGAGAGATGAAGATCGGCAGCCTCGATCCCGCCTCGATGCAGGCGGCGATCGCCCGGATCCGCCAATGACGTCCCGTCCGAGCCGGGCGAGACTGCGACCGCGGTGAACCCACCCGGGGCGTCCGGCAGCTTGCTGGATCCGACGGAGATCCCGTCTCCGACGGCGCGGCGTGGCGATCGCCTGCGGTCGGTCGGGCGCCTGATCGGAAGTCTGTTCGGTCGCATCCCGCACCCGCCGCTCCGGAGCCGGCGCGGGCTCTTCCTGCTGATCGTCCTCGTCGCGGGCCTCGGCTCGGCCGTCACGGTCGGCAGCGTGGCGGCGATCCAGTGGACCGAGTCGGCCGCCTTCTGCGGGCAATGCCACACGATGGACCCCGAGCTCAAGGCGTACCAGATGTCGGCGCACCGCAACGTGGCCTGCGTCGAGTGCCACACCGAGCCGGGGATCGCCGGCTGGATCAAGGCCAAGGTCAACGGCACCCGCCAGCTCGTGCAGATCCTGACCGGAACGTTCCCGAAGCCCATCCCTGCGCCCGATCACAGCGTCCTGCCGCCGACGAGCACGACCTGCCTCAAATGCCACGACGTGGCGCCCCTCGTGGCCAACGGCGGTCCGGTCAAGCTCGTCCTCCACAATCGCTACCAACCTGACGAGGCGGTCACGAGGGAGTCAATCGCGCTCGTGCTCCGGCCGTTCGGATTCGGCGGGACGGAGGACACGCGCGGCGTCCATTGGCACATCGAGTCGGACGTCGAGTACCTGACCGCCGACGAGCACGCCCAGAAGATCGACTACGTGGCGGTCAACCGGGACGACGGATCGACCGACGAGTTCATCGCCGCTGGTGCCGTGACGATGTCGAACGCCGTCGGCCCGGACATCGCGCGGCTCCGGACGACCGACCGCGCCCGCCGGATGGACTGCATCGACTGCCACAATCGAGTGGGCCATGGCATCGAGGGCGTCAACGAGGCGATCGACGCCCAGCTCGATGCCGGCACGGTGAGCGCGACGCTGCCGTTCATCAAGCGCGAGGCCAGCGACCGCCTGGGCGCCGAGTATTCGTCCGAGGCGGATGCCGACCAGGCGATCGACGGCCTCCGGGACTTCTACGCGGCGCGCTATCCGCTGGTCGCCCGCGACCGGGCCTCGGACATCAATGCCGCCATCGCGAACCTCAAGACCCTCTACCGCCTCGTGGCGACGCCCGAGATGCTGGTGACCGCGGCGACCTATCCGAACAATCTCGGCCACCAGACGGCCCCCGGATGCTTCCGCTGCCATGACGGCGCTCACTACAAGGTGGTCAATGGGGCCCTGACCAGCGAGACCATTCCGTCGCAATGCTCGACCTGCCACACCTTCCCGCAGATCGGCCAGACCGAATCCGGGGTCCTGATCGGGCAACGCCCGGATACCCACAACGACCGGCTGTGGGTGTTCGACCACAAGACGAGTGTCACGTCGGCCGATCCGACGAAGCAGTCTTGCGGCGCCTGCCACACGGCGACGTATTGCGAGAACTGTCACGCGACGAACACGGTCAAGGTCTCGCACGACAGCATGGTCACGAGCCACGCGACCGTGACCCGCCAGGTCGGGGCGGCGGCCTGCGCTTCCTGCCACCAACCGGCGTACTGCGCCCAATGCCACTCGAACCAGGTCCTCCCCGAGGGTCCGGCGGGCACCGGCCAGTCGGGATCCCGCCCGGACGCGGATCGCCCGGCGACGGTTCCACCATGACGCGGCGCGCGGTCGAGTCCCGCACACCCGCGCGGCCGCCGCGAGGCGAACGACCTCGCGAATGGCTGACCATCCGCGACGCGAGCGCGCTCGCGGGCGTGTCGCCGGCAACCCTGCGGCGATGGTGCAACGCCGGCGACATCCGGGCCTTCACGACGCCGGGCGGCCATCGCCGCTTCGCGAGGTCGGCCGTCCTGGGTCTCCTGCCACCGGCGAGCCATGGACGCCCGCCGATGCCAGCCCTGGCCGAGGCGACGGAGTCGATCATTCGCGCTTACCGGCGTGGAGTCTGCCGGTCGACGGCCTGGCCGCCCTCGATCGAGGCGCTCTCCGATGGCGCTCGCCAGCCATTCCGCGAATGCGGCCGCTGGATGGTGACGACCCTGGTCGAGTATCTCGATGGCCTGGACGGGGAGCGATGCGCCGAGCGGTTGGCGGCCGCCGAGGCGGCCGCGACCTGCCAGGGCGAGCTGGCGGCGCGCAACCTGGTCCCGCTTCGCGACGCGGTTGAGCTCTTCCTGCGGCTGCGCGCGCCCCTCCTCCACGAGCTCGGCGCGGTGGCACGACGCCGCGCCCTCGACGCGACGGACGCGACGGCCCTCCTCGAAGCCGCCACGGACGCTGTAGATCGCCTGATGCCGGCGCTCATCGCCGGCCATGAAGCGGTGCACGACCGCCAGATCACCCGGCAGACCGGCGGGCCGTCCGCGTTTGACGATCGCCAACCCTGCCGGCCCCCGGCCCGCGCACCGCGGCGGAGCTAGCCGGCCCAGACCTCGTGCACCGGCTCCAGCAGGTCGGCCAGCCGGCGGATCTCCACGGCGCGACGATCCGGGTCGCGGAGTCCATGGCCGTACGGCGCAGGCTCGATCGCGTGCCACCGGACCAGTTCGCCGAGGTGGTCGTAGAAGGCGGCGAGCCTGTCCAGTGGCGCCGGCTCGACGTGCCAACCCAACCCGGAATCGAGCTCCCTCTCGAGGCGTCCGAGGATCTCGAGCCACTCGTCCACCGGCTTCCCGGCACGCAACCTGAATTCCCGGAGCATCCGCTGACGCTCCAGGAACGGGCGCGCTTCCCAGTCGATCGCCTGCTCGATGAGCGCCTCACGCGCCCTCCAGCACAGCGCGACCGCTTCCGGCCGGACACGCCGGGTTCGAACGGTTGAACCCATCAGGCGGTGGCTTTCGCCGGTCCTGCACCGGCCGGTGACCGGACAGCCATCCGGCTGCTGGCGGCCGCAACCGCCGTGCTGCCCACGGTGCCGGTCGCGAGCAGGGGCTGGCGCTGCATCGGGGTCACCTCTGTCCAGGCGCGCCGGGCGGTCGACCCCCCGCACAGATCGTCCGAGGCATGGAAAAAGCGCATCGCGTGCTCAGCTCGTCCCTGCTGATACGAGATGCGCTTGTCAACAAGTCTCGCCAGCAGCGCCGACGAGGGACAGGGCCAAACGGACGGAATCGCAGCAGGCCAGATGGCCCCTCGTTACGGCCCTCGCTTCGCACCGTGGGCATCGTCCGCCGGCTGGTGCGCTATGTCACAGGTCGCGGAGGCCAAACGGCTCTGGCGCGGCCATCACGCCGGCGGTGCCATTCGCGATCCTGGCGCGCCGGACGAATGCCGTCTCCGACGCGATCTCGACGGACCAGCCGGAGCAGCCGACTGATCTGCGGCCGGTCATGCGCCGGCAATCTTCTTCGGGCAGGATTCACGTTCGGTCGCGGACGACGATTGGGCCAGGCCATGGTCGTCGAACGCGAACGCGCAGTCGGAGGGCTGAGATGGCGACCTGGAGCGAATTCGCGGCGGCGGCCCCTGCGCTGGCCGCGCATGCACGGCGGCTCTTCTACCGGACCGAGACGGGGGAGGCGCTCCTCGCCACGGTCCGTGGCGACGGGTTGCCGAGTATCCATCCGATCTACCTCGCGGTGCTCGAGGACCGTCTGGTAGCGTTCATCACCAGCTCGCCCAAGGCCGTCGATCTCGCGACCGACGGACGGTACGCGCTCCACAACCACCAGGACCCGAACGCGCCCGACGAGATCCAGCTCCGCGGGCGAGCCCGCCCCATCGACGACGCCGCGACCCGCGCCCGCTTCGCCGGGGCCTGGTACTTCGAGACCGACGAGACCTACAGCCTGTTCGAGTTCCTTGTCGAGCACGCCCTCCTCGGCGAGCGCGGGCCCGACGACTGGCCGCCCAGGTACACGTCGTGGAAGAGCCCGGACGGGAAGCAGAGGGGCTAGATCGTGGTCCGGTCGCTGCCGCGCCTCACCCTCCAGCGAGGCCGGCGAAGGCGACTGATGACGGCTATCCCGCGTCGGCCGCTTGCAGGTCAAGCAGGACCTGCGCGAGCTCCAGGGCGTTGGTGGCGCCGTAGTTCGAGTAGCAGTTGTTGAACAGGACGTGGGTGTCCTTCGCCTGGCTCGCAAGCTCGCGGACCCGTGGCCCCCAGTCGGCCAGCTCCTCCCGGTCGTAGAGGTAGCGGAAGCGCTCCACGGTCTGGACGCCCTTCGCTTCCCAGGTGGCCGCCCGGCGGCCGTGAAAACGAACGATCGCGAGCTCCGGTGAAGGCGCTGCCACAACGGCCGGGACGCTCGACTTGTACCCCTGCGGGCCGTCCACCACGACCAGCGGGATCATCCTGTCGCCGAGGAAGCGGAGCGTCCGCTCGATGTTCTTCTCATTGAACCAGCTGGCGTTCCGGAACTCGACCGATCCGACGAGCCCGGCGTCGCGGAGCCGGGCGGTTGCCTCCTCGATGGCGTCCCGGTTCTCCGAGCTGGTGAAGAACCAGCGCGGGTACTGGAGCAGGATCGAGCCGAGCTGCCC
>Ga0153916_10000253_pt1 | contig 35060 bp, 46 predicted proteins | sample Opewatmetagenome_FD_109642 | JGI IMG/M metagenome (GOLD analysis project Ga0153916, IMG submission 109642) | Freshwater wetland microbial communities from Ohio, USA - Open water 3 Core 3 Depth 4 metaG | ecosystem: Environmental > Aquatic > Freshwater > Wetlands | place: USA: Ohio, Lake Erie...
AACATGACATAATGTATTATCAAATCCAGCAAAAGTTTCCTCTGTTTCCTCTTTGAATCTGATTGAATCAAGATTCTGAGTTTCACCATTTACCAATTGTTTTATCTCATTTATAGTAATATCTTTAGGAAACAAATTCAGGTTATTGAAAGAATTTATTGCATTGTTATAAATCTCTTTTGTTTCCTCTTGGGTTTCAGAATTATTTAAATCAGCTCTGATATTTTCAATTAGATTTTCCAGTTCATCTGCTTGTTGTTGTGTTAGATACACTTTGTTTTCAATCACTTTATTGGTTTTAATTATTTGAATAGTGTATTCAATTTTTTCATCATCAATATTTTTAGAATCAATGATTTTTTCAGTTGGTTCATTTGCAAGAATAGGTTGAAAACTAACACCAATAAATAGTAGGATTATTCCAACAATCAAACCTTTTTTGATAATAGTATTTTGAATCATTTTCATTCACTTTATTAAGTGATACAATAGCATATAATATAATAACCTTGTGTGACTATAATCACAAAACATATTTTTGTTTGTGATAAAAAATATATGCAGGGGAAGGGATTTGAATCCTCAGTTTATTGGCATTATAGATATTAATAAATTTAAACGAACCTTAAACATAACAAATGCTTTATTGACATTATTTCGTTAATTTGTGATAATAATTGGCATAGATTTTAAATACTTGGTTTTAGATGATTATTTTAAACAGAGGGAGGTTAGCATGAAGAAAGAGTGGTTAGTAAAAACCCTTGCTTTAGGTATTGTTGTTTTATTTATTGGTGCTGGTATTGTTTCTGGTTTCAATGTTAATCTTACTGATGAATCAAAGATTCCAATAATAACTAAAAAACTGGTTTCTGCCCGGTCCTCAAGAAATCCAATTTATTATCCATATTTTGATGTTAGAAATAGTAATATTATAGATGGAGTTGAGGACGATATTATTGAGTTTAATGCTGAGAGCAATGAATCTATCTATATAATTAAGGTGTCAAACCCCTATGAAATGCGTCTTGAACATCTTTCATGGAATATCTCTCAAGATGCAATAGGAAATCAACGTTCATCAGGAGCATTCTGGGCTAGTTGTCAGATTTATGACGAATCTGAATATGATGGTCTGGTTCCTCTCATGTTAACCTGTGATTATGATTGGAACACAGAATTTAATCAACTCCAATACTTGCACCTTCAATTTGATAAAGTGATAAATTATATTTATGATAATCGGATAAAAAAAGAATTTGATAACGAAAGCATATTTTCAATGGAATTAGACTATCCTTCCGTACACGCTATCATTCCACCAGGAACTTGGTATCTTGTTTTTTCTAGTGTTATTTATGATTTAGAACAAACCCAGGTATCAACTGAGCAAACAATACGAATAATTTTCAGTGGAAATTGCAGTGAACTCAATATTTCAACAGCAGAAGGGGGTAAAATACATGTATTTTTATTAGAAGACTATACTGCTAATGTTATCATAAGTAAGTCAAATATGTTGGAATTAATGTTTAATGGAAAAAAAAGTTTTCATGTAGAAAATACATTATTCTACTGGTATACTGCGTTTCCTATGATGCGAGGTTTTTGGAAACTTAAATGGATTACTCCAAATGGAATAAAAACATTTCGCCTTCTTGTGATCCGTGGACGTCTTTTTTATGATGAAAATAGTACAGATGGAAGTATTTGGGGAAAGGGAAAAAATGGAGATTATCAAATTTTAACTAACTACTTGGATTACAGCCGAACCATTTTGGGGCGTTGGGGGGCTACTCCAGCATCTTATCCAATATTTGTAGGATTGGATATAACTTTACCATAAATAGTGAGATAATCAAACTTTGTTAAACCTTGTCGTACGGGTAATCTGGGTACAAATCCCTTCCACTGCACTAATTTTTTTCTTTGCAGGCTTTTAACCACCACTATATAATCCCTCCAGCGGCTTTCGATAGTTTCTAGCTTAATATTTCAACAGATAGGAAAATTGAATAATGGTCCCAAACTTCGACCGAATCCCGGTGCTGGCGTGCTAACAATTAACAATGCCATTTTTACAGGAGAAAAAAACATTTTTTTTCATAAAAATTTTTTGAATATTATACCGCCATAAAATTATGATCTTAACGTCGTTTTGTGTTCAATTCTTTTTGTTAAATAAAAATATTCTGTAAATAATTTTTTTATTGGTTTTGTGTTAATTCTTAGCATAGATTTTAAATACTTGATACAAGATGATTATTTTACAAAGAGGGAGGTAGCATGAAGAAAGAGTGGTTAATAAAAACCCTTGCTTTGTTGATTATTGTTATATTTATCGGTATTAGTACTATACCTATAATTGAAAGTTTATCTGTGGAAAAACATGTTTTAATGGAAAAGATATTAGAAGGAAATAATCCACCATATGTCCCAAACAATCCAATCCCAGAAGATGGTGAAACTGATGTTCCTTTTAATGGAATATTTCTTAGTTGGATTGGTGGCGACCCAGATGAAAATGAATGGGAGTTTAATGTAAAGTATGATGTATACTTTGGTGAAAGTAGTCCTCCTCCAATAGTTGTTGAAAAACAAATTTCTCTTAGATATGACCCAGGAATAATGAACATGTATACGACATACTACTGGCAGATTGTAGCAACAGATCCTCAAGGAGCATCAACAACTGGTCCAATTTGGAATTTTACCACAGGTTCAAGAACGAACAATCCACCAAATGCACCAGAGATAACAGCGGAGAAAATAGGAAGTAACATGTTTCTGATAAAATTTAAATTAACTGACCCCGATGGTGACGATTTACATTCTTATGCAGTTCGTTGGGATACGATAGACTTTGTATTTATATATAATGGTCCTTGGGCAAATGGAACCATCATAGAAGAATTTAAAGGTTATTCAAGAGGTACGCATCAAATTAAAGCACGGTGTATGGATAAATATTATAAGTGGGGCGAATGGGGTTATCTTGAGTTAAAAGTCAGTAAAAATCAAGTGCAAAGCAGTCAGCAACCCATAAAAAGTTTAACTAGTCAGCAAATTAATAAATTACTTCAAAACCTAATTCTGCTCTATAAAATGAAAATATGATAATAGAGTGAGGAAATATGAATAAAGGATTATTAATAAAAAATTTTGTTATTGGAATAATCTTATTATTCATTTGTATGAGTATTACTCCATCATCTGCTGTTGATAATGTAAAGAAATCTTCTATGCCTATTTCTAATGGTAATATTTTGTATGTAGGTGGTTCTGGTCCAGATAATTATACTAGGATTCAAGATGCAATAGATAATGCATCTGATGGTGATACGGTTTTTGTTTTTAACGGTACATATTATGAGGTAGTTAAGCTCTACAAGAGAATAAAACTCATTGGTGAAAATATGGATGATACAATCATTAATTCACTCACCAATATTTCTGACACTGTTATTGTTATAACTGCAGATTTTGTAAAAATCTATGGTTTTACAATAACCTCAAAAAACAATAGTATTAAAACTACATACGGCATTAAAATTACATCTTCTTATTGTAATATTTCGAATTGTAATATCATCGAAAATAGTTTTGGAATAGCCTTTTATAATAAATCAAATCATAATACCATCTACAGAAACATCATAAAAAAATGTGCATTTGGTATCTATCTTGGTTTTGATCAGGTTTGCACGTGTTTCAATATTATCAAACAGAACAATTTTATTGCAACTCGACTAACCTTTTACTTATCTTTCTGTAATCATTGGATTGGAAACTATTATGATAATTGGATTGGAATTGGACCTAAAATAATCTGGGGCCATGGCTTTATATTTCCTCGGGTGAATTTCGACTGGCATCCAGCAAGAAAACCATATAATATTCCAATCTGAGGATAAGTGTAATAGATTTTATATACTCCTAATCAAATGAGAATATGTATTCGGAGGGAGGTAAAATATGAAAAAGAAAATAATTGGAATTTGTGTTTTTACGCTACTGATTACAACTGTTATACCTTTAATCTCAGCAACTGAAACTAGCTCAGAATGGAATATTTTTGAAATTACCAATGCGAAAATATTTATAAGAGGTAAACCAGATTATTATTCTATTGCAGGACGCTTTTGTAACATATTTAGTCCTATCTTTATTAATGCCTGGATTCATCTTAATTTTTCAATGAATTGGTCCTCAAAGATACCGAAAGTTATAGTTAATGGAGAACAAATAACGATTGAAGAACCCTTTACAATAACAATAGAGAATTTTACTGGTTTTGGAACTCCTGCTTTAGCTGGCCCATTAAGAGTTAAATTTTGGCTGCTAAGATTTTTGCTATTTGGTGTAATGTATATCGGCAAAGGTGATATAACAATAACACAGCTAGAATAGATAGGAAAAACATTTGATTTTTTACTAGTAAACATGAGTCTAAATTTCCCTCTTGATACAAATTTATTAATTTTATTTATTAAAAATAATTATGCTCATTTTTACAGGTTTTTAAGGTTTGAACTATTATATTTAGAAAAATTCAAATAATATCTTTTTTTAACTTTAATGACTCAGTATATGACATTTACAAAATATTTTCCAAAAGATATATCTCCTAAAGACGATGCGTATCATCATACAAAAAAGTTTATTTCTGATGAATGGTGGTATTTTGATGCTATTTTCGATAATAATTATAGTTTACATGCGGATTTTACTAGTATTGCCAGAAATGGTAGATTTGCTTCTTCAGCTATAGAAATTTATAACAATGGTGAATTAGAAGCTAAAGTAATAAAACGACATTTCTTAAGGCCAATTAATTTATCTATTGATTTTCCTCAAGTAAAGCTATATGATAATAAAATAATTAATTTTGATTTTGAAAGATTTAATAAAACTGGTGAGTGGGTCTATAATTTTTCACAGAAACTAGAAGGTTGTAAAATTAATTTAAATTTTATCGGTACAACAAAAGGTTGGAAAATTGTTACTGATAACTTAAGTTGGACAGTTGCATTACCAAAAGCAACAGTTACAGGAGAAATAACTGCAAATGAGAAAAAAATGATAGTAAATGGTATTGGATATCATGATCATAACTGGAATAGTACAATATCTTCAGTTTTTAAGTTATTTGGTTGGTACTGGGGAAAAATAACAAGTAGAACTTTTAATGTTACATGGGCTTATCTTATGAAAAATAGAACTGAAGGTGAGATATTTGCCATTTTAAATAAAGATAATCAAGGTTATTTTTCAATAAAACCAGAAAATATTTCTTTAACACGTGATAATTTCATTCGTAGTCATGGTCGTAAAATACCATCTACACTTAATCTTAAAATAAACGATATTGTAAAGGATATTCCAATTTCTGTTGATGTTACAATGGAAATTAAAAATATGCATTTTAAAAGTAGGTTATTATTTCCTTATTGGAGATTCCATATTAAAACAAATGGTTATATTTCAATGGATTCACATGAAGAGCAAATAAATGATACTCATATTATGGAATTTTTCCGTTTAGCCTAAAAATATATGAAACTACGATATTTAATAAAAATAATAGTATTAAGCTAGTTTTTTATTAAAATCCATCATTGTTACAATACCAGTTTTAAGGTCAACAATTGGCATTTTAGCAGAGTCAGGAACAAAATTTAACATCTTTTGATAACTTGTTTGTGCCTGCCAGCTTGAAGCATTTATAAGAGTAACACCGCGATAATCGCTAATCTGAGCAAGATGTACATGACCTGTTACAAATATATCTGGTATTTTATCTATAACCATATAATCAATATGTTCAGGTGCTAAAGGTGTATATCCTCCATAGGTTGGAGCAAGATGATGTTTTCTTAGCATAACCTTCATAATTTCTACTGGTTCATTGTACTTTAAATGCTGAATATTTGTTGCATAATCTAAAAGACTCTGCCCGTGATAGGATAAAATCTCAACCCCATGAATAGAAAAATAACAAGGATTACCCACAAACTTAATATTCATACCCGAAAAAAGAGCCTGAATTTCTTTTTCGAAAGTTGGTTGAGGCTCAGCTGGTCTGACTGCATCATGATTTCCTGGTTGCATAATCATAGTTATATGATTAGGTATAAGTCGTAATTGTTCAGCAAGAGCCTCATACTGTCTATACACATTAATAATAGAAAGCTCTTTATCCTGTTCAGGGTAAATACCAATTCCATCCACTACATCACCAGGTATTATTAAATATTTGATTTTACCAGCAACATCTCTCTGCCTGGAATTACCCATCTGACCATTTATCCATCTTAAAAAAGATTGCCATTCATCCACCATGAACTGTTTACTACCAACATGTATATCAGATAGAAAAGCAGCATACAAAGGTACTTCTGCCTTATGCCTTGAATTCTGCATACTAATGTCAGGATGAACTATACTCTGAATAACTATTAAATCACGATTTTTACTTAATTGACCTCTAATTCCAACTATTTCATCTAAAACAACCTCGTTAGCAGAATGCAAAGTTTCATGATCATTTTTTAAGGCAATGCATGTAGCAATTCCAGTTTCATCCTCAAGTTCAATAAGTCTATGACCATTTGTAGTAGTTCTAACATCCTTTACAATTCCAACCATTTGTATGTCTTTAATACCGCTTTTTTTAATCCGATCTATTGGAATTACATTAGCCAGCTCCCGTCTTTGATTTCTTAAAATCTTTCTTAAAGAATTGTATCTATTAACAAAAAGCTTGGTAAAATCAGAAGTGGTTCCTTCGCATGTACTATTGCCTGTAACATCCTTAATTATTTTAATTTCAGATTCATATTCACCAGCTTTTGGCTTCCATCCTTTAACTTTTTTAATATCTATAATCCGTGGAACAGCTATTTCAGGCTCCTCTTCAGATAAACCTATTTGGTCATCCTTATCCGGATCGTCATATTCAAGGTCAGTTTCTTCAGAGTTATTATAATCTAATTCTCCAATTTTGTATATTTCTGATAGCATTTTACTCTGAAGTTTTTTTATTTCTGGAGAATATGTTATAGGTTTTGGTGTCTCATCAATTTTTAAAGATAGTTTTTCTATTTCTTTTATGTGCTCAAGAGTTAAAACAAGTGGGAATTCTTTTATGTTTTTAGTTAAAAAGGATGTAAACTCCTGAGGGTCATTTTTAGATAAAATATAATTTAGAGTATCAGGTTGAACAAATGTCCCATGTTCTGAGAATGATTTGATTATTGAATTCATGTCCTTACTTTTCCCATCAAAAAATGATTACAAAAAAGGTATATGTAACAATAAGGTTTTTAGAATTGCGGTTAAAAAATCAGTGTTCTTACAGATTGTAAATGGGTAATATATATATTTTTCTAAAAAAATTAGGTTTTTGGGTATCAAAACTATGTTTACATCAACATAAATTTTAATTAAACTATTTCAAGGTTAAAATAGCAATATTTTTAGAAAGGAATATAAATAGAATAAAGAAATATAATAAATACATAAACAAGAAAAACAGGAAAATGTCATATGATTAGCATTAAAATATACAAACGAGGAAAAGATCTATTAGTAGGAGCATGCGATGAAAAACTCCTTGGAAAAAAATTCGAGGAGGGTAAATTTCAGATAGAGGTAAAAAAAGAATTCTATGGCGGGAAACTGGTATCATCAGAAGTTCTAAAAACTTATCTTGAGGATGCAACTATTGCAAATCTAGTAGGACAAGAAACAATAAAATGTGCAATAGAAGCTGGAATAATAGATCCAGCTTGTGTAATAAAAATTAAAGGAATACCTCATGCCCAAATGGTTAGAATGTTATCTTAGGTTTTTTAAAGCATTTATTTTCTCAATCATGTTATTATAATGGCTACCTTTCCAGTATATTTTTTTACATTTTGAGCAAAACCAAAATTTTTCATTGGTGTCAAAAACTCTTTTTGGAACCTTTTCTTTGACTTGGTCTTTTTTAATTTCATCAATTCGGGTATTACACAAGATACATCTGGAAAGAACCTTAGAAGAATCAACTTTTACTTGATTTATAACTTTGTTTATTTGTTGATCAATATCTGTTGTATTAATTTCAATAACTTTAAGTTTTTCTTTTCTTGCTATTTGTAAAAGATTTTTATCTCTTGTAATAAGAACACGTTTTTCATTTTTTGAAATATTAATTAATTCAATATCATCCATCTCAGAGTTAGCATAAAAAGTATCAAAACCACATATACGCAACCATTTGGCAAGTGTTCCTAACATTTGATCGCAGATATATTTCATTTTATCAATCTAAAATGTAATAAGATTCCGGGTCCAATTTTTTTTGTTTCAACAAGCTTTAATTTTATGTTTTTACAATCATCGTCTACTAATTTTGGAGTATTTTTTCCACCTATAATAATGGGACCAACATAAATGTAAAAATCATCAACTAAACCTTCTTTTAAAAAATTACTAATAGCTGAACTTCCACCTTCAACCATCAATTTTTTAATATCGCGTTTTAATAAAATATCTAAAAGATATTTTAAATCAATTAGATTTTCTTTAGTGGTTTTACATTTTATAATTTCTACATTGTTACCAAATTTTTTATTGCAATCATATCCAACAATAATCATGGTTTTTGTTTCATCATTTACTACTTCAGCATTTTCTGGTGTTCTACAATAAGTATCTAAAACTATTCGTATTGGTTGTTTTGGATTTTTAACATATTTTTCTTTTACAGTAAGTTTTGGATCATCAGATAAAACAGTACCTACTCCAACCAAAACCGCATCTGATGTATTTCTTAACTTGTACATTCTTTTAAGATCTTTCTCACATGAAATTTTCATTTGTTTTCCAGTTGGTTGTGCAATTTTTCCATCAACACTCATTGCACAGTTAATCAAAACATACGGACGGCTCATCTATTCTCACTTTGGATAAAAAGGACAGTCTTTTTTATTTTCAGGACAGATTTTTTTAGTTTTACATGCGGGTCCTGCATCTTTAAAAATCGTTGGTGCAACTTTTTTTACTTCCGCTAGCATTTTATTTGCAAGATTTCGTATTTCCCATTGGGCATGCAGACAACATCTTAATTCAAAAAAATTAAGTAAAGAACGCGCGTTCATCGTCACCATAATATTAGTACATGCGCCATTAGGGAGAATAAACCTAGAATCTTCTGCAGGTATTCCCATTTCTAAAAGCTTGTTGTATTGATTCCAAATGATTTTCATTGTTTCATCATATGCTTTTTTCATATTCTTGTTTTTAGCAATCTTTGGTGGTGTTACATAATTTGGTTCATTTAGATTAACATATCTTTGGCTCTGCTGTGCGTAACTAGCAATACGATGCCTAACAAGTTGATGTGTAAGTGAACGACTTACATCACTTATTGCAAAGGTGAAACAAGTATGTTCAATAACACTTGTATGACCAAAGCTCATAACTTGTTTTAGAATATTTTTTAACTCTTTATCTGATGTTTTACCTAAATCTTCTGGTTTAGATTTACTATGTGTAAGTTTTGCAGCCATTGCAGGTATTTTCTCAGGATTAGGAGTAAAACCTATGAGTTTAACATTCATAAAACTACCTTTACCTACATATGACACTCTGTTTTTATTATTTTTTGAATTAAAACCACAAACTTTTAAAAAAGCAATGAAATTACGCTTCACGACTAAGCATTATTAAAGGGAGGTAGAAAATGATTGGATTTATAATAACAACAATACTGTGTTTTATTGTATATCTGCTATTTACAACAGGTAGTGCTACAGAATATGGACCTGGATTTCTAGGATATTGGAGCTGGATAGAAATTGCATTTGGCGCCTTGTTCTCGATTATTATTGGTTTTATTGCAAGGAAAATATTTGTTAAAGAGAGTTTTAGGATGTTAAACCCTGTTCGCTGGTTTACTTTCCTTGCATATTTAATAGGACCGTTTTTTGTTGCTTTAACAAAAGCTAATCTGGATGTTGCATATAGAGTTATTACAAACAAGATAAAACCTGGTATTGTAAGAATCTCTCCAGAATTAAAAACAGATTTAGGTATAACTATGCTTGCAAATTCTATAACACTAACACCAGGTACTTTAAGTGTTGATATAGATGAAAATACAAACGATCTGTATATTCATTGGATTAATGTAGATGAGAAAGCTTTGGAGAAAAAACCTGTAGATTGTAAATATATTTGTGGTAATTTTCCAAAATGGGTGAGGAGGATAGCTGAATGATGGAATTTTTTAATGAATATCTAATTGTTTTAATTGCTCTTTTAATCTGCGTTATAATGTCTATATTAAGAGTTATTTTTGGACCGACTGTACCTGATAGAGTAGTTGGTGTCGATACAATAAATACAATTGTTATTGTTTGCATGGTTGTTTTTGGTGCAGCATACGAAGAAGTAATATATATTGATGTAGCTATAGTATATGCTCTTTTATCTTTTATATCAACTTTATTCATAGCAAAATATCTAGAGGGAGGGGAATTCTAGTGATATTTGAAATTATTATTTACATTTTTATGGGCATAGGAGTGTTTTTTAACGCTCTGGCAGGTGTTGGATTACTACGTTTTCCAGATGTTTATACAAGGCTTCATGCTGGAACTAAATGTACAACTTTTGGTTCGATTTTCGTTATCGGTTCTGTTATTCTTATTGGTTTGAAGAATTGGTGGTTTGAAAATGATCTAAATGGATCAGTGCTTGCGATTCATTCTATATTTGCTTTAATAGCAATACTACTAACTAATCCAGTTGGTGCTCATGCTATTGCTCGTGCAGCACATCGAAGTGGTGTCATGCCTGCTTTGGCAGTTATAGACGAACTAGAAAAAAAGCCTGTTAAAAAAAGTACAAGAAGAAAAAAAGAAGTTAAAAAAGCTTTAAATGAAGAAGGAGGGAGCACGTAGTATGTTATTTGAGATTGTTAATATTTTACTACTTATTTTAACAGTTTCATCTTGTATCCTTGCTGTTATTTTCAAAGATTTAATTGCTGCTGCTATTGCCATGGCTGCTATGAGTTTACTATTATCTTTAGAGTTTTATGTTCTACAAGCACCTGATGTTGCTATAGCAGAAGCTGGTGTTGGGGCTTGTTTATCTACCGCGATTATGATTGTTGCAATCAAAGGAACCAAACGCATGGAGGAGGATTAAAAATATGTCAACAAGAAACATTGTTGCTGCGGTAATGTTTTCAGTCTTAGCTGTTTTTTTTATCTTAACTGCTTTAATGTTATCCTTTGGTGCCCCAATTAAATCACAGATGGATGATTATATCATTACACATACACAAAATGAAACCGGTACCAACAGTGCAGTAACAACTATCGTGTTTGATTATAGAGGTTTTGACACGCTTGGTGAAGCAACTATACTTTTTGGTGCTGTATCTGGAGTTTTAATGATTTTTAGGAGGGTTAAAAAATGAGTGAGATGTCAAAGATTGTTAGAACTCTTTCAAATATAACTTTTCCTTTTATAATGGTTTTCGGTTTATATGTAATTGCCCATGGACATCTTACCCCAGGTGGAGGTTTTCAGGGTGGAGCTGTTGCTGCATCTGGTTGCGTAATGCTAATTGTAGCTTATGGTTCAACTTGGATATTTGAAAAAATTAAGGTTAGTAGATTGTCTGCTTTTGAAAGCTTAGGTGCTCTTGGTTTTATTGGTGTTGCTTTTTTTGGTCTGATTTTTGGAGGTTATTTTTTTAATAACTTCTTAGTTAGGACAGGTATTTTATTTAACATCATTCCAGAAACTGGTTTTACGGGTTCAGAATTTAATACTGCAGGTGTTCTTCCACTTATGAATTTTGCTGTTGGAGTAAAGGTTATCGCAGGGGTTTTTGCGATTGTAGTTGTAATGGCATATGCTTCTAGTTTAAAGGAGTGGAAACAATGATTTTCAATATACCCTTTATCGCTGTTGTTGCAATGATTTTTATTGGTTTATACGCTGTTCTTTTTAAACGCAACCTTGTAAAAATAGTAATTGGTATATCAATAATTGAAAGTGGAGTCAACCTATTTTTAATAACTCTAGGTTATCGTGAGGGTGGCGTTGTACCTATTTTTACTAGTGCACCATCAGATGTTGCATCAAATGCACCAGGAAGTATGGTTCTACCGGTTCCTCAAGCATTAACCCTAACTAGCATCGTCATAGGCGTAGCTGTCCTTGCTCTAATGCTTTCTTTAATAATGCACATATACAGACATTATGGTACTTTAGATGTTAGAAAAATGAGGAGGTTAAAAGAATGAACTGGTTTGAAACCATAACCATGCATTCACCTGCCTTAATTGTTGCAGTTCCATTACTTGCCGGATTTCTTACACCTTTGGTAAGTAGAATTAATGATACTGTAAGAAACCTTTTTGTTTTAATTATGCTTAGTATAACAGGTATATTAATTGCAATTCTTGGATACGATGTTTTAACAAATGGGATAAGAACATATGTTTTTGGTGGAGGAAATACTGTTATTACACTTCCAAGTGGATTAATGTTCCATGTTAGAATTATATTTGAAGTAGATAGCATGAATATTTTCATGGTTATTATCACTATAATTTTAGCAATTATTGGAATTGTATATTCATTGTCTTTTATGAAAAAAGAAGATGGATTAGACAAATACTATACAATTGTTTTAATCCTTGTAACAAGTACTTTAGGTATGGAACTTACTGGTGATCTATTCAACTTCTTTGTTTTTCTTGAAATATCGTGTATAACTTCTTGTGCATTAATTGCTTTTTGGGTTCATAAAGGAGAAGCTCTTGAAGCTGCATTAAAATACATTGTTATTTCATCAATTGCTGCATTGTTTTTCTTATTTGCTTTAGGTTTACTCTATGCACAATATAATGCTCTAAATATGGCAACTATTGCAAATGCTATACAATTTTCGATTATAGACCAAGCCGCTCTTATTCTTATTATAGCGGCACTAACTATGAAAGCAGGGCTTGTTCCTATGCATATGTGGTTACCAGATTCTTATGGTGAAGCACCACCATCAATTACTTTCATTCTAATTGCAGCTACACAAGCAGGTTTGTATGGTGCATTTAGAGTAATATTTACACTTTATGGAAATGTTTTCAACTCCATCAATCTCGCCTATGTAAATTTAGTTATAACTGCTAACACAATAGGTTGGGTTCTTGTGGCACTAGCAATAATAACGATAATTATTGGAGTATTTATGGCCTTAATACAAACTGATTTTAAAAGATTAATTGGTTTTACTGCAGTAGCAGAAATAGGATATATATTCCTTGGAATAGGTGTTAGACTAGCCTCAAAATATGTACAATACTCAGGTAGTAGTGCTACAGCAATAGCATTCTCTGAATATAGTTCAATTGCTCTAAATGGAAGTATATTCCACATAATAAACGACTGTTTAGATATTGGTTTATTATTCCTTGTAGCTGGAGCTATATATTATGCAACAAAAGAAACATCATTAGATAAAATGGGCGGACTTGCTAGAAATATGAAATATACAACAGTTTTTTTTATAATTGGGCTTCTTGCGGTTTCTGGTATGCCACCATTTAATGGTTTTGCCTCTAAATTAATGTTATATGAATCAACCTATCAATTAAATCCTATAATAACTATTATTGCAGTTTTAGCAAGTATATTACTTCTGGCAGTTTTTGTAAAAGTATTTTATTCCGCTTTTATGGGACCAGAACAACAAAAGTTCAAAGAAGTAAAAGAGGTACCAAAAGGCATGCTTATTGCAATGGGCGCTGTTGTAGTTATTATAATAATATTTGGTCTTTTCCCAAATCTTGTAATAAATAATATAGTACAACCAGCAGCTGACGCTCTTACTAACTATACAACCTATATTTCAAAAGTTATTCCAGGGGTGATATAGTAATGTTTTCATTTGAATCAATTCTTGAGACATTAAAGACTGGAAGCGGATTTTGGGATCCTCTTATTTGGGTAATAATAGCAGCGTTAGCTTTTTTATTAATATACGTTCTTAGAAGTTTTGGTAAAAAAGAATTCAAAGAAAAAACAGAACAAACCCAGTCTTTTTTATCAGGTAATCCTGAATATGAAAAAGAGCAGATGCGTATTAAGGGTAGCAATGTTTATTGGGGTTTTATAGAGACTATGAAATGGGCTTTTAATATTCTACGTAAAATACATACAGGTAATGCAAGTGACTACGTTTTATGGTTAATCATCGTCATGGGATTTTTATTTATTGTAGTTTTTATAACGGGGGCACTTTAGATGGATTTCATAGAATTATCAAAAACACTGATAACAATAGTACTGGGAACAATTGGTTTAGCACTATTTGGTATAGTTTTTGGATTATTTTATAAAGGTATTGATCGAAAAATATCTGCTCGTATGCAAGGTCGAATTGGTCCACCTCTAAGACAACCATTTAGAGATGTAGCTAAACTATTTACAAAAGAAAATATAATACCAGATAACTCAATTCCCTGGATATTCAACTTAGCACCATTAATTGGATTAGTTGTAACAACATCTATACTATTGTACTTACCAATAGGTGGATTTGAACCTCTTGTATCGTCAAAGGGTGATCTTATACTAATTCTCTATTTGTTAATTATACCATCATTGGCCATGGTTATCGGGGGTTTTGCATCAGGTTCCCCATATGCAACAGTTGGTGCACAAAGAGAAATGGCTACAATGATTGCATATGAATTTCCACTTGCAATAATTATTGTAACTATGGCATGGAAATTAAGTAGTACAACTGTTGGAGGATTAGGACTTGCAAATGCATTTTCTTTAACTACTATAACTGCAAATCCATTATGGAATACAGCTGGCCCATTTGCTTTTATTGGTCTTATAATACTACTACTTGTCTTAATAATTGTAACACCTGCAGAATTATCAAAAATACCATTTGATGCACCAGAAGCAGAAACAGAAATAGGTGGAGGATTACTTGTTGAATATTCTGGTAGAAATCTTGCAATGTTTTATCTTATGGATGGAGTAAAAACAGTGGTAATGGCATCAATAATTGTTGCATTATTTTTCCCATATAATCTATCTCCATTATTTGGATTAGGAAGTTATCCTGCTTATGCAATAGACATTATATTTTATCTTGTTAAAGTATTGATAGTAATAATCTTCTCAGTAACTTTAATTAGAGTGGTAGTAGCTCGTTTAAAGATAGATCAGATAGTTTATACATACTGGGTTTGGTTGACATTACTTGCTCTTGTTGGACTAATATGTATTATGTGGGATGGCCAGCTAGGACTACCAAAAGTTGCTGAGCTGCTTGGGCTTTCATAATCTAAGTGTCTATCTTATCCAAATATTCTAAATAATCTTCATTCTGTCTTATTATTTTTTTAAACAACATTCGAATATAGCAGGTTTCTAGACCATAAAAAAACTCAGCGTGTCCTAGATGATGTAATACTTTAGAGCTAGAATAGAAACCCTTATAAGCATCAATGATGCCTTCCTGAAGCTCCAATGGACTCATATTTTTAGGATAAAAAACAACATGCGTTCCATCATAGTAATCCCAGTTGTTATTAAATATACGATTTGCATCTTCCAGTTCTTTTCTAATATCTGTACCAACATATGGAGTTAATGCGCTAAATGTTGGGAAATCGATTTCTGAATCATTACAAAAATCCACGGTTTTTTGAAAAACGGTTTTATCATCGTAATCAGCACCAAAAATAAAAGAACCAAAAATCTTTATCCCATAATCTTTAATTTTTTTAATATTTTTTTTAATTATAGCTGGTGTTTGTTTTTTATTATATGAATCAAGAACTTTTTGATTAATGGACTCCAAACCAATTGCAAAATGAAAATCTGAAACTTCACTACACATTTTTAATAGCTCTTCATCATCTGCAACATCGATACTTACACTTGGCCATGCATATTTTGGAAATATTCCATTTTCTTTCATTTTCTTTAAAATCTCAACAGCTCTTTGTTTATTTGCCGTAAAGTTAGGTTCATCAAAACAAAGAGTTTTTAATCTTTTAAATTGTGATAAATAATTAATTATCCTATCTGTAGAAACAGTTCTATATGATCTTCCGAACATACTTTTTAAAGAGCAGAATTTACAATTAAAAGGACATCCTCGTGATGTTACAACCGAGACAATTTTAGGATCATGAGCCATGCCTTCTACCAAACCATAATCAGGCATGGGAATTGAATTAAGATCCGATACAGGTATACCTCTGATAATATTTTCTTTATATTTGCCATTCATCAAATTAAAAAGTACGTTTTCACCTTCACCCAGTACTACTTTATCGCAATGTTTGAGAGCTTCATCTGGTTTAAAAGTTACATGTAAACCTCCAAGAAACACTTTTTTGCCTTTTCCTTTAAAAAAGTCAGCTAATTCATAAGCTCTACTAACTGTTGCACTCATAGAAGTAATTAGGATGTAATCAGAATTTATTTTCTCGTAGTTAGGGGTCTTAAAAGATTCATCAAAAAGTTGTACAGAATAACCTTTTTCACGTAGCATAGTTCCAAGAATTAAGATACCTGATAGTGGACTTGTAATAACAGAGATATCCGAAGCGCATTTGTTTTTTGCTCTTGGAGCAATTAGTGTTACTGATTTCACAAACACAAATAATTAGAATATTATTATAAGATTTCTATCTAATATATAATAAGTCTCTTAAATCATACTATTATTTCAAGAACGATTCTTAATGAAAGACGCCGATAAAAAGAACGAAGAGAACAACATCGCATTTCTTTTCTTAATCATACCAACTTTATTTTTAATTGTTGGGTATTTTATTTATCCTTATATGTCAACAGATATAGCTTTAAAGCTTATACAGATACCAATTTTTTTAGGATTAATCCTCCTGGGTATTGGTTTTTTAACAAAAAAAGAAGGGGTTTCAAATAAAATAAAAATAATGGGCTGGATGGTTTTTGCATTTTTTTGGTCGACTCAACCTGCAATATTGTATTTAAGTGAAGATGGAGATATATTTAATGCAGTTGTTTGTATAATTGGTGTTTATGTTCTTTCATATTTTGCATATCATGAATGGTTATCATTAAAACGAAAAGAAAACATAGAATGTCTAAATTGGATTGCTGGTGCATCATGTATTTCAGGAATTATATATTATGTAATTGAAAGAACGTCTTTGGCTCCTTGGATGATTGAATCAACAGCCCAACAGAGTGCTTGGGTGCTTAATTTAATAATCGGAAATACAGAAGCACGAGGAGTAAACATCTTTTTGAATGGATCATATGTAGTTACAATTATTTTTGCTTGCACAGCAATACAAGCAATGGTAATTTTTATTGGAATGATTGGGGTATTACCAAAGATCGATTTGAAAAGGAGAGTTTATGGTCTGCTTGTAACGCTGGTTCCAATATATATTTTGAATCTGTTTAGAAATGCTATGGTTGTATTTCTCGTAGGTAATAATATAACTGACTTCAATATTGCACATAATATAATATCAAAATCTGGGGCTTTAATAACATTAATTGTGTTATTACTAATTGTTATTAAAATTATACCAGAAATCTTTAATGAAATAATTTGTTTAACAGATTTATATAAAAGAAATGGACCATTAGAAAAAAGTATTAAAAAAATTTTTAGGAGAAAAAAAATTGAATGAAATTAGCCTGAGGTTCAATATTCTGGATTTTATCCTTATTAAAAAAATAATGATAAAAACAGGGGAGGGGGACACAATTGGAAAAATCAATGATTAGACTACTTTCATTTGCTGATTTAATTTCTATTACCAATGCTATTTTTGGTATTTTATCAATTATTTTTCTTTTTTCAAATCTTATTGATTCTCAAGATTTACGTTTTCGGGTTTCGTTTTCATTTATTTTAATTGCTATACTTACAGATGGACTAGATGGAATTGTTGCAAGAAAAGTAGGCAAAAGTGAAATAGGTGAATATTTAGAGGCAATGGCAGATATGACCTCTTTGACTATTGCACCCGCCATTTTTATTTATTTTATTTATTCTGATATTACTGCTTATTTTATTTATAAAAATATTTACCTTTTTTTTGCATTAATTCTTTTTTTATCTTTTGGAATTATTAGACTTGCTTCTTTTCACATATTGAAAAACGACAAGTTTTTTATTGGTTTTCCTGCACCTGCAAGTACTATATTACTTTTGATATTAGCTTATTTTAAGATAGATTTTATTTATATTTTACCAGCAGTAATTATTATAGGTGCAGCAATGGTTTCAAATTTAAAATTTCCAAAACTTGGACTTAAAATAAACTCTGTTGCGGCATTACTAATTATTCTCACACTTGTAATTGATAAAAGTTACTATGGTATTGCTCCTATTATTCTTTTTACAGCAGTTTTAACATATACTATTGGAGGAGCAATTTATATAAAATTTTTAGTAAAAAAATAACAGTAGTTCCGAATATAAAAAAATGAGAAAGAATCATCATTCTTAAGGAGAGAATCCTCTTTTAGAACCCTACTATTTTTAACTTCCATTTCGCCTTGCTTTTTGAGAAGGAAAGCCTCTTTCTCCTTTTTGCTCAGATTAACACCAAAAACCCTAGTAACCTGTTTCAACTCCTGATAGCTGATGATCTTCTTATTCACCTTCTCCAAAAATGCCCGTACTGCAACGTCTTCCTTTCCCTTCAAGAAAAAGATAGGCCTGCAATAAATCGTAACCCTGCAAATCGTTGAAAAATACTTCTTCAATATCCTGTATCGCTGTTGTACATTCCCTCGTGGTATAATGTATCCCTTGCTTACTATTTCCTGGAGCATATCAAGCGTTTTTCCCCTGATTCCCGGCCATCCGCAAGGTGCACTAGGAAGATCTTTTGCTATCTCGTATACAGTTGTCTTATGAAGATTTAGCTCTTTTGCAGTTTGTAATTTGGATTTACCGCTTTTTATCTTCCGTGTAATCCATGCTTTTTTAGCAGGAGAAAGATGTCGTGAATTAGTTGCCATCATCTAGGAGTTTAGAAGTTGTATAAAAATTTAACGAAATTTGAATACTTTGAGTACTAAATAGAGAAAACCTATGAAAAGGATAAATGATATAACTAGATAAAATCCATTTTCGATGGAAATACCTCTATCTATTGTTCTAAATAAAACCGTTACCAAAATATTTCCTAAAATGCTTAACACAGCACCAAAAACAATTCCAAAAATAAACATTCTCTGCTCTTTTGGCGATGGCCCAATATGTGTATATGCCATAATTTTCCCCAATTAATGAAGTGGATAATCCATTAAATCGCTCATTAATTTAACCCCGATTTTCCTACAAATAAAATACATAGCAATTGTATCCATTACGGAAAACATATGACTATCTAAAGAAGGATCCTCTTCAGAAAGATCCTCATCCGAGTACGAATGCTTTGCTTTGCGGTTAATAGAATTAATATTTTTTAATTGAGATAATAAAGGTTCAGAAATCAATTGATGTTCTTGAATTTCGTATATTATTGAACCAAGGGGCAATTTAAAAATATTAATTCTTGCACCGAATTTCCTCTTTAAAACCGCCTCAATATGTTCACAACTTTCTTGTATCGAATCTCTTCGCAAGAAACCATTAATATCTTTATGAGTAAAACATATTGAAGCGTATTGTAATGATCTGAAGACATCCCTATCACGAATAGGATAATTGCCAGTATAACCATATTCTACTGGAACTATAAGATTCCGTAAACCTGTTCCCCCAAGGGTATCGTCTAAAGATTCTGGAAGTTTCCTCCAATCATCAAAATGTTCGGCTGAGATAATTTTCTTATATATGTTTTCCATTATTTGAATTTCATTTTTTGAAAACAAATCAGATTGTAAAGACTTTATTTCAGGCCAACTAATCTGGGAATCATCCATTTTATCATCTTTCTGAACAATTTCTTCCTTAAAAAACAATCTATACTTCAATTAAAAGATTTTGAAAGATAGTTCTGTATAGTATAGTGTTGGTAAAAAAGAGTTGGAAAATCAGAGTTAGAAGTCTATTTTTTCTTTTTTTTCTTCTTTTTTTCCTCAATGTATATTGGATAGAATTTCAAATAAATCAAATAGAAATTAAGAATTACATATACGATAAGAAATAGTATTAAAATAAGATAAGATATATCAATAATATTGCTTAAAATTGACATATATTTTAATAATACAGGAATTAATGCAATTATTATTACTATTAGGATTATTACTGGAGTTCTTACAAAATGAAAAATAGTCTTTTTTTTATTTTCTAGACCATAATACTTTTCAATTATAACTACAGGTGGATTTGCGATTAATCCATTATCCTTAAAATTTTTAGTTCTAGTTATTATTAAAAAACCTATTAGTATTATTATTAAAAATATAAAAAGATATTCAATATTTATAAAATAATTATTACTAAAAATGAAATAACCAAAAGAAAGAATTGACAATATAATTAAACCTAATAATAATTTAAATATTGAGCTTATCGAAAAAATATTTTTATATAATTCGTTAACAAATTCATTTTTCATTTTTTTCATCTTCTTTTCTTATAATAATTATATAAACTAATCAATAAAAATATTATGTAAAGAACAAAACTTCCTGTTCCAGAAGCTTGTTCTAAATAAGTAACAATTTGATTTCCATCTGGAAATAAGATTTTTACGGTATAGGCAATTATAAACCATAAGAAAAATAATACTATTACTAAAATAAAATCTTGTATAATTATTCTTAAGGGAACTCTAATCCCAGTCCATACTTCTTTTAAGAAACTCACATTTAATGTATCTTTTTAATTAATAATAGCTTTTCTTTTGTCAATTTATTGTTTGCAAACAATTTTATACCAATAAAGTATGATACTTCCTTACAGCGTTTGTTCACCAACTTACGCCAAATTTGCATAGTTAGACTTTTGACAACATCAAAGTTATTCTACCAAAAAATAAGAAGAGATAAACAATTTAATTTTTACCGCAGATTTATAACTATATTAAGTATTATTAGGTATCAATGGGGAATGCAAATATAGACAAGGAGTTAAAAAAGGAAATAGAAGAATTATTAAAAAATACACATTATAGAGCTAAATATCAAAATCTCAAAGGTTTTATTGACAACGCTTGTATAGAATTGCTAGAAAAAATAAAAAAAGTTTATAAAAATTAAAGTTACATTAAACCTTTATCTTCTAAAATTTCATAATATTTATTTTTTGTAAGTGGACATTTAATTAAATTTATGAATTGATTTTTATCTATCTTTATTTGTCTAGCCATTTCATGTATTAATGGTTCACAAATTTCTCGATATTTACTTCCTCTACTCATTTTCGTACGAATGCCAATATCCATTCCATCTTTATCTTTAAGATAATAGTAAAAATGGTCTTTTTTATTATTTTCAACAAATCCTTTTGTCTTCAAAGAAGAACGTATTTCATTTCTTTTTAATGTTGTCATATTAATCAATTTAAGAAGTAATTTTAATTAAATATTCTCTTATTTTTAATGCATTTCCTTTCATTTTTTTTGGGTTACCTTGTACATAATGTTCATATAATTCATAAAAGTCCTCTTGAAAATCATTCATTGTTTCATTATATGTTTCCCCATAAGAAAATATATTCAGTTCTGGAAAATTAAAAATCCATAATTCTTCATCTCTATCAAAAAAAATATTAATTTTAATATCTCTGTTCAATTTTAATTCTCCACTTTCAGAAATAATGCTATTTTTAGTTATCGAATCAAAAATATTGACCGCTATTACATCTGCTATTTCTTTTAATTCACCCGCAGTTGATGTAAAAACACCTCTTACAAAAACAGGTTTTGTCATTAATTTATAAACTATATCATGTAACTCTGGTTTAAATTTACATTCAATTTTTTTTCCATCTTGCATTATTAATTCAAATTTTCTTTTTCCAATTAAATGACCGCCAGCTAATATTCCGATTGTACTTTCTTCCTTTAATTTCTGTTCTTTTAATGCTATCTGTCGAATTATTTTTCTTCTATCTTTTTTTAAAATATTTTTTTTAAAATTGCTTGTTTCTAAAAAAATTTCGTATTTATTTTCATCTCCAGGCCAAAATTCACTAATTGAATTAATAATTCTTGATTCGTATCTGGGGTCTGTAATTATTAAGCTTATTTTAACTTCTAGATTATCTTTGATTTCATTTAAATTAAAAATTAGATTTCCAAAAATATCAATGGCTTCATCAACAATAGGTTTTCCATGTAAAACCTCTTGAGATTCTCCGATAATTTCTGCTTCAAAAGAACCTGATCTGCATTTTTCAAAAGTCAATATGACTCTTTTTTCAATAAGACTATTCCTTGGTCCTGCAATTCTATAACTTTTATTTTTATCAAATATTAATTCTACATTTTTAAATTCTGCTATGTGATAAATTGTATCTTGTATTCCTTTCAAAACAGAAGCAATTTCTGATATACCTAAAATACCATCAATTTTATTTTTTATAATTTTAATATTGATTTTATTGTCTGGCATTCCGTATTTAGAAACGATTTTAAAATTAATAAATTTATGCAATCTTAAAGTAATACTTATTAAGTATTTTTAAGTATTTAAAGGTATCTAATAATCTGGTAGTTCCGAAAGTTGATAACCTAAGAAAATCGATCAACTAAACTTTTGAAATTTATAATATAATTTTATTTGAAAGGTGAATCGAAAACATCACCAGTTGTATATTCAACAAATGAATCATGCATTTTCTTTAAACGCTTTAGAGGATTATTGTAATAAATGTGGTAAGCCTTTGGCTGTTGTCCTGTTAGTAATTCATAAATTTTTCCATTGGTTCGAAAATTAATTTTATCGAAATCATGAGGAGTATCAGTAATAAAATATAGATACCTAGTTTCATTTTTTACTTTACAGACATAACTATGCAAATCTTCTACATTCATTATTTTATATGATGTGCTATTATGAAGAAAGATCAAACTGAAATAATATTCAAGCATTCGTAAAATATACAAAAGACATAACTCTGAAAGGTTATGGTCGAACTTTCTATAATTCTCTAATTTTGTAATATAGGCAGGTTTATGTCTTCCCTCAATTTCTTCTATTGCACTATTGTCAATATGTGTAAAAAGACTCATGAAATTATAATGAACAATAATTCTATCCCATCCATATTCATCAATTTCATCATTGATAAATAAAGCTTCTTTTACACCTGTATCAAATCTAATAAATTGGTGATAAATCTGCTTATGATGCTTTATCCATTTTTGAACAGAAACTCCATTAGGTTCGAGGTCTTTAAAGGTTTTAAGACTATCAACAAATACCTTTCTAGGTTGATGATTTTTGTATTCAAAATAGTATACAGGTATGATTCTTTCGTCGTCCTTACTATATAAACCCTTACGAATCAATCTAATTTTGTTATATTTGTATGGAATGACCTTTATTACGTTATCAATTTCCCCATCCTTTATTCCTTTTTCAATTTGTTTAAGTGCCCCTTCAAACACTGTTATCATTTTTTTTTCATCTTTTTCAGTAACAAAATAATCATGTGCATATTTTATTCCTTTTGACATCAATAATATGCGATAATATTGTTCAAATACTGATCTTAAGATTATAAAAATTTCAATAAATCTATTATCCTGAAGTATTTTATAAGATGTTTTTAATAGTGAAATTTGATACATGCAGTATTTTATTATATCAATGTCATACAAGTTTGTTGTTTCTGTATATTTAAATTGATCTCTAATATTTTCAATAATTTTTAAGCCTTCATTTACCAAATTAATTAGATTTTGATGATCTGATAAATTATTATTTTGAATTTTAGTCATTTTCTACTTCCCATTTTTCAAATCATTTTTTTTCTTAAAAATTAACCTCTTTTTATTTTTTGTTTCTTTAAGTTGTTTAATCAACTGTTCTATTCTATCAGATCTAACTTTCGTCTCAATCCATAAATCAACTAGTTCATTCATTAGTTGTTTTCCTAGTTTTATATCATATCTCAAATTTATCACCGTATAAATAATATTTGTTAGTGAGAATGTTTTTACTAGAAATATTTAATGTTATATTTTATAACAAAAATAAGAAGCAAAAGTTATGATTTGAAAACAGCAAATGTTTTTTTATGATAAAATCATGCTAGATATTTGACAAGGGCTGGTAGATCAGCGGAAGATCGCCTGCTTTGCAAGCAGGAGGCCATGGGTTCAAATCCCATCCAGTCCACTATCTAAGTTTAGCCTCAATCCTTTTGACAGTTTTGTCTTTATCCTTTTGGATCTCATGTTCCCATATCCGCACAACTTTCCATCCAAGATTCTTCAGTGCTTTATTATTTTCCTTATCTTTCTTAACATTTTTTTCAATTTTTGGTAACCAATACCTTTTATTGCTTTTTGGTTCGATATAGCATTTGGGGCATTTATGCCAAAAGCAACCATCAACAAAAACAGCAACTTTCTTGCTTGCAAAAACAATATCAGGTTTTCCAGGAAGCTTGTAGTGAATCTTGTATCTGTATCCTTTGTTCCACAATGTTTTTCTTAGATTCAATTCAGGAGATGTGTTTTTTGACCTTATTCTAGACATGATTTTGCTTCTGAGGCTTTTTGAAAAAACATCTGCCATGGCTATAACCCTATATTCATTTGTAAAAATAAAAGAAAGGTATTTATTATTTCTGAATAAACAAGGATTTTTTGTAAAAACTTCTTTAAATAGATTAACAATACATATGGCGTGAGGGTGTATGGAGGGGCTATTAACAAGGAGAGAAGCTATAGATTTTCTGGAGATACCTGAAAAGGATTTTGACAATTATTTCCAGAAAAGTGGCGAAATCAAGGGGGCTAAAATAAATAACAGATGGTATTTTGAAAAAAAACATCTAGAGGAATGGAATGCCCTTAGGAAGGACAAGACTGTTTTTCTCAGTTTGGAAGAATATGAAAAATGCTTTGAATTTGCTATTAAAATGGCCTATGCTTCAAAAGCAAGCCATGGAACAGGAATTAGAGGAGTTAGAAGCGAAGTTCAGGTTGCTGATGATTTTATTCTTGGTATTTTAGCGGAGCATGGTGTGAAAAAGTTTTTGGAAAATAAATTTGGTATTATTATCAAATTGGACATGGAGATACATCCTGATTATATAACACCCCAGGATTTTGATGGAATTTGCGAGAATGGTGAATTCAGGAAGGTAAAGTTGGGTGTAGCGATTAAATCAAGCAAGATGAAAAGCTGTTACAATGTAATTCCAGAAATTGAATATGAGAACGATGACAGGAAATCAGATGTTTACATCTTTGTAAGAGTTGGGCTTCCATCAGATCATTTGTTCAGGATTTTAAGAGATCATTCTTTTTTTAAAAAAGTTAAGGAAGATTTGGATAAATCTGAGGTTTTTAGAAAAATAGATGAGCTCAAAGAGATACCAGTCTGGATTTGCGGTTTTTCCTATTATAACGAGCTGGAAAAGGTTACTGAGATTCCTGGCCAAACTTTTGAAAAAGGTTATCGTTATGTAAAAACTGTTAGAGACATGCATAATTTTGATGATGATTGGAAAAAATTGATTAATAGGTTATAACATGGTTGATTTTATAATTTATTTAACTGATGAAGAATATAAAAAATGTTATGATTTTGCGATAGAATCAGCAAAAACTCAGAGAGAATATAGATCAGGAGGAACTCAATTTAGAAATTTAAGTATGATACAAAGCGATACTCAAAGAGGAAAAGTAGGTGAGATTGTTTCCAAAAGATTTCTTGAACAAAGCCCGTTTGAAATTAAAGAGATTAAGCTTGATTTTGATATATATCCAAGAGGCGAGTGGGATAAACAAGATTTTACGTTGGGTGGCAAAAGTATTTCTATCAAATCGGTAAAGTGGTTTTCAAACTGGTTATTGATAGAGACAAAAGACATCCAAAGGGGAGACATATATGATTTTTATATACTTGTTACAATTTCAAAAGATTTTAGATCAGGAACTATCAAAGGTTATGCAACAAAAAATGATATTGTAGCAATTAATGATAAAACACAGAGATTGAAGAAAAATGAGTACATACCAGGTACACAAACAAAATTAGATGCGCCAAATTATGCAAGACATTCAAAAGACTTACGTAACAGCATAGAAGACTGGGAAGATTTTGTAAAAATAATCAAATAGGCAAATTTATTAAATTTTGTGTAGAACGGTTTCGACTAATTCCGCAATTCTTTTCCCAGCCAGAGGGGGAACGGCTTCGCCAATTTGAGCTCGTACATCCCCAAACCTGCCAGAAAACATGAAATTATCAGGAAATGTTTGAAGCCTTGCTCTTTCCCTATTTGTAAGCTTCCCTCTAGATTTTTCAAAATGGTAACCCCAGGTCCCTCCCCCGCCATAAGCAATCACAGTCGGAGATGGAACAATGGGATGAATGCGTCTGTAGATATTGCTCATCAGCCCTTTGACCGTCCACTTGGTGCCTTTAACAAATTCATGATTTTCCCAGGGAGGTATATACTTCATTCTTTCAATAACGCTTTTCCCCTCAGCTTGAATCGCATTAGACCCATCTGGCAGATCGAGCCCTCTAATTGATTTATTGGCGTACTTCAACTCTTTCAATAAAGATTCATGCTGATCCATCGCTTCATCAAATTTCATTTCATTGCATTTGCATCCATTGAAAAAAACGTAGTCTTTCTTAACATCAAAGCTAAGACTATCCCATATTTTCTTTTTCCATAACAAGGCTTTTTGAGTTTTGACTTCATTCCAAATATTGTTGTAATCTTTCATAACGTTCTCATAATAATCTTGAAGATCAGGTAGGATTTTACCCTCAAAAATCTCAATCGGCGTTAATGGGCATTCGCTAAAAAGAGTTTCTCCCCCGTCCAAAAGCAGTTTCATTTCTTTTTTTATATCAATAAGATCTTTTTTAACCAAGGTTTTTGCAAGGTCTTTCCGCAAGCCTATAATGATCAATCTTTTTCGTATTTGAGGCAAACCTAACTTTCTAAAGTCAACTACATCATTAAACATTAGTTCATAACCGTTTAGTTTTTCAGAAAAACCATGGTTGCCCACTATATTTTTTACCTCTTCCCATCTAATGTTTAAGTTTGAAAAATCCTCCATTATTGTTTTGTATGCTAATCCATCATTTGCACTTATTAAGCCTGGTACGTTTTCAAAAACAAAAACTTTCGGTTGAATGTATTTTAAGCCCCGTATAAAATGTGAGTATAACCTTCCTCTGCTGACGCTTGTGCCTTTCCTGTAATTAGAGCCACGTAAAATAGAAAAATCTTGACAAGGAGGCCCACCTATGGCAACATCAATTTCTTCATTTCTTATTACGTTAAAATCAAGATTTTCAATACTACCATTGAACATTGTTGAATTTTTAAAATTGTTTTTGTATGTTTCAGCAGGCTTTTCCAGTATCTCATTTGCCAATACTGTTTTATACTGATTTGTGCTGGCAAATCCTGAATCCAAGCCTCCTGCTCCGCTGAATAATGATACGAGCTTCATTTTTTTACCTAATAAATTTCTTGATAATAAATTGTTGGGTTTATATTTATTTTATAAAGGTCATTAAAACTAATCAAAGTGATAATTGTGAATATTGCAAATGGAGAGATGAAACACTAAAGATTTAGCTTTTGGTTTTGTTCTTTTTAATTGTGAAGTATTTGTATTTAATATTTTTAATTTTTTTATACTCTTTTAAAATTTCTTCTTGGGAAGTTATTTCACCTGAGATTATTTGCTTAGACAATTTTTTTAAAGGATTTATTTCTCGGCCAACAATAAATATGAAAACAGATAAGATGAACATTGTTGCTATAAAAATATCCTCCAATTTATATGGAAAAATTTCGCTACGGATTATTTGATTCATTTGAACAATGGAAATATAAACTAGTATTAAAGTTGTAAAAAAAGGAATCATGAAACTCAAAGTACTTGAAATTTCTCCTTGGAGAAAGACAATCCAATCTGAAGCAGTAATTGGGTTTTTGCTTTTACGTGGCATTTAATACACCTTTTAATAAGAAATATTATCGATTTAACACTAACCATAGTATCTGCAAAAGAACACCAATAATAACAAGAGCTATACCAAATCCTTGAAAACCTAGCAAATATGCAAGTATGCCTCCGCCAAGACAAATAGCTGGCGGAGTTTTTAATATAAAATCCCAACTCATAATTTATGAAATAAATCTAAAATTAAATAGTTTCTGTACTAGGGAAAATATTTATACTAATAGTCTATTAATAGTCTATAAATAGTCTACTGGTATCTGATATGTATATGAAGAAAAAGAAAGGCATACTAATTATTGAACAAATACAATTTGAAGATGCTTTTAAAAAAAGAGTTATAAAAAATAATGATACAAGTGGAAAGATAACTTTACCAAAAGATTTGATTGGAAAAGAGGTGTATATTGTTGTTCCTTAATTTCAGCAATACATTAAAAAGGTTTATAAAATATGAAAACGTGACTAGAATGGATATGAGGTGGTGAAGAGGGATGACTGCGGGAGAGCTAGACTTAGAATATAAAAAAGAAAATTCCCATGCGTCTCGTTTAGATATTTCTCTTTCATTTCCTTCTTTAGAAAGCACTCAGAGGATTTTTCCCATCAATAAAATTAAAGATGGATCTATAATCAAATTATTTGATAAAACTCCAGAACCAAAAAAACCAACAGATGTTGTTTGTCCACATTTTTACGAACTTAAATGGGCCAATGGCTGTAATTTCAATTGCGCTTGGTGCTATCTAAATGGAACATATCGATTCCTTCCTGGAGGTAAAAAACCTCGTTTAAAAAATATTGATACAATTCTAGAGCACCTTGATTGTTTTTTTACTGAAGTGAATGGTAATTTTTTGTTGAACAGTGGTGAACTTTCGGATTCTTTACTCTTTGAGAATGATGGAGCGCCATTAACAAGGAAAATTATTCCAAGGATTATGCAACAGAATCGGCATAAGCTTTTAATTCTCACCAAATCAACGGATATAAATCATTTACTTAAGTTGAATGCCCAACAGCATGTAATCACCAGTTTTAGTTTAAATTCCTTTGAAGTAGCAGAAAGGTGGGAAAAAGCACCGAAGGTAATAGACAGGATTAAAGCAGCTAAAAAACTATATGATGCAGGTTATCAGGTTAGAGTTAGAATAGATCCAATGGTCCCAATAATAAATTGGCAAAAAAGTTATATATCCTTAATAAAAGTTATTTTTAAAAATTTTGAACCAGAAAGAATTACATTAGGATCACTAAGAGGTTTACAATCAACCATTAACAATTCAAAGGATACAACTTGGACTAAGTATCTTACCGAGTCCAGTAACTGGGGAAAGAAAATAAGCACAGAATCCCGTCTAATGATGTACTTAACTTTGATTCAATTCCTGAAAAATGAGTATAACTATACCAGTGTGGCACTTTGCAAAGAGACTATTGATATGTGGGATAGACTTAGATTAAATTATAAAAAAATAAAGTGTAATTGTTTATTGTAAAAGACATTTAAGTAAAATCATCAAGGAATTTTTGTCCTTTCTTCTTAGCTTCAATCATGGTTTTGATCTCAAAATTCCTTTTTATCCATTCTTCTTCTAAATTCTCAGCGTAAGTATTGACACCTTTATACCAATGAAATATTTTTTTATCAGATGTCGCAAAAATTAGATAATATATCGGTGATTTTGAAGAGGTTGATTTTATTAAGATGTAGTTACAAAAATAGCCTAGGTGCTTAAGTTTTTTCAAGTAAATATTAAGTAATTTCACATATGTTTTTTCAGATTCATCTTTAAAGATATTTACTAATTTTCTCCTGCCAAAATTAGTTCCGAGGAATTGATTAATGCTGAAGATGTCATCTGTGGTTAAACCTCTTTTCACAGCCATATAAATTGAGTTTAGCATAAAATTGATAATTAGTTCTGGCTGTCTACCTTTTTCTTTATCTTTAAATTTAGCTATGCCCTCAATTGTTGAAAAATTAAGATGAGCGTGATTTGTTGGATCTAAATAAAAAAGAGTTGGTTTCTTAGGATTTTCAATTTCATCTAAGATTGTCGAATAGATTTTATTTGCATCCTTAAAATATATTTCTTTAACAAATTTAGAATAGCCGAATCTATTAATTTCATTAGCTAACAATTTGGTTTTCACTTCTTCAATATCATTGAAATAACATTTTAAGTTAAAATTTGCCTCTTCAGCATATTTCATGAGATCAAAAAAAGACGGATTCCATCTCTTGAGTTTAGAATCATCTGGAAAATATTTTTCCATATTCTCGTCTATTTCAGAGCAATTACAAATTCCATCTCCAGAAAATAAATCTACATAAGTTAAAGAATAAACTTTGCCACTCTTGAAAACATTCTTCCATCCACTTGAAAAATAGTAGGTTAATATTTTGTGTTTTATCTTAGTATGGAGTTTTACTTCCAATTCTATTCTCCATTATCTTTTTCTTTTCTTGTTTTCCAAGCTTTCTTTGCCACTTCACTTCTTTTTTGTTGTTGTTCCACTATCCAATTATTAATTGCTTCTTCTATAGCCAAAGTAATATTTCCTTTTTTCATACCTTTACTTTTAAAAACTTCATTTCTGAATTTTTCTTCTAATTCATCTGATAGGATTACTTTGATTGCTCCCATGTTTATCAGGAATTAATCTAAATAGAGGTTTATATACTTTTACCCTTAAGGGTAAAATTTATATAGCCATAAGATATATAGGTGTATAAGGGTATAAGTGCCTAAGGAGAGTTTATGGCTCCCTTAGGCTGGAGATAATCGAATGCGGTCAAGCAATCAAAGTATCTCCAGAAAAAACATAGAACTGGAGATTTATAAAACCTTCGAGAAATTCACATGCAAAAAGAACATTAAAATAGCTGATTTCTTAAAAGCATTTGATGTAATCAGCTATCAATTACGTAAATACCGAAAAATCAAATTCTCTTATGAATCGCTTATTAAACTTGTTTTATTCCAGAAGCTTAAAGGTATAAAATTCCATACCAAACTTACAAAATATTTGAATAAAAATCCTTCTGAAAAATTCAAGCTTGGATTTGCAAAAACACCAGATCGAACGCAAATTGGTTATTTTGTCAACTATATCCTTGACAAGGAAACAAAAGAACTCGTTGATTTTACCGCATCAAAAATAGAGGAAATTTCAGAAAAATTCGGCATCCTCCTCGATGTTAAAACCTTCAAACCAGAAAAACCACGGAAAGAAACCAAAGAGCAAAACCAACATCTTCAACGAAATAAAAAAATTAAAGAGATTTGCCGTTTGTTCAAGAAACGATTTTCCCCTTTCATCAATTTGAATCTAAAAAATAATGCGCTTTACAAGAAGAACCAGTTCATCGACCTCCTTATTCACATCGGACAAACAAGGGATTTTGCAGAGAATGGAAGTCAAACATACAAAGAAATCCGAGGATACAACAATCCAGATGCAGACACCTTGCTATATCATTTAAAAAATTATCAGAACTATGCACAAGTTCACAAGATGTTCAGTACCTTGTTTGAAATCGTTTGGGAGATAGCTCGCAAAATCAACCTGTTTGACATTAGAAAACATTATGATGTCGCCATTGATTTTACAGAATGGTATTTCTATGGAGACCGTGGCGCCCAGATGATTGTCGGAAAAGTACCCGAACGGGGAACATCGAAATGCTACAAGTTTGCCACCATCAACATCGTAGAATCTGGCAAACGCTTCACCTTGTTAGCGTTGCCTGTTGGCCCTTTTGATACAAAAGAAGAAATCCTCAGAAAATTGCTAGGTTATGTTCTCGAGCGGATCAAGATAAGAAGGGTATATGTTGATCGCGGATTCTGTGATTCCAATTCAATCAAAGTTTTTAATGATTTTCATCTGAAGTATTTGATGCCTGCTACGAAGATTCCGACAGTAAAAGAGGTGTTGGAAGTTACTACTGCGCCTGGGGTAGTAACTGATTTTGAGATGAAAGATGTCACTTTTAACCTAGTGATAATCGAAGAGGAACTGGAAAATGGCGAAAAAGAGAAACGAGCATTTGCCACCAATGAAGAATACAACGAAAATGATGTAAACCTTGCTGAAAGATTGTTTGATCTCTATGGAAAAAGATGGGGCATAGAAACTAGCTACAGGGTGAAAAAACATTCATATCTCCCTAAAACAACCTCCAAGAATTATCTGATACGCTTGTTTTACTTCATGTTTTCAGTTCTGCTGTATAATCTGTGGATTTTAGCAGATGTTCTCATTTGGCTTGCCTTGTTTGGAGAGGTGAAAGAAGATCATCTTGTTACTTCTAAGCTTTTTGGAACTATTCTCTACACCATTGATCTTGATTCAGGAGGTTAGCAGGTGTGCTAGCCGGTTGAAGTGCGATTTCTGATTAATTTAAAACAGATTTGTAATCAAAATTTTTTGATTCATGCAATAGTTTTTAGCCATTATTTTCCTTTTGATTAATAAAACATCAATTATTTTATCTAATTATAATATAAATTTTAGTCTTATTTTGTTATTTTATTCTTACTTTCGGAGGTACTTAATAAATAAAAACATTTCTAAATAGAAAATGCATTACATGCTGCTATTATGGATGATATACCAAAGATTGGTATTACAGGTATGCCTAATGTTGGCAAAACCGATACTTTATTAAAAATTATTAAATCACTCGAAGAACATGGTTATATTGTTCAAGGGATGATTACTGAACCAATTATTGAAAAGAAAAAACGTGTAGGTTTTTACGTTACAAACTGGCAAACAAAAGAAAGAGAGGTTTTTGCACACATTGAATATGAAATGAAAGAAAAGATTGGTAAATACGGTGTAGACATTGGTGCTTTGGAAAGAGTTGGTATTCCTGCAATTGAAAAAGCAATAACTGACCCTGAGGTTAACATCATTGTTATTGATGAAATTGGTAAAATGGAGATGCTCTCAGAGAAGTTTTGTACAATGGTTGTTGAGGCATTGGATTCAGAAAAACCTATAATTGTTACACTTCACAAGAAATCAAGAACGCCACTGCTTCAGGATGTACGCCGTCGTGATGATATAAGGATTTTAGAAGTCACTCCAGTTAATCGTAATTTATTACCTTACAAGATCGAAAAAATAATGGAAGAAAAACTACCGCCCTTATTTTAATATGAAAAATGTCCAAGGTATTAAATCAATAACAGAGGGTATAACAGATGTTTTAGTTTATAAAACAAAAGAAACTAAAAAAGGACCTGGTGCTAAAAATAAATTACCTTTTTATAATCCTTCAATGGAACTGAACCGTGATTTTTCTGTTCTTTTATGTCAATGGCTTATAAATAATAGTAAAAAACATATAAGTCTTTTAGATGGTCTTGCAGCTTCAGGTATTCGTGGAGTTAGGTTGGCAAATGAAATATATGGAGATTTTGATGTTACTATTAATGACTGGGATAAAAATGCTTATGATCTAATTAAAAAAAATATTGAAAAACTAAAACTAAAAAATGTTACAGTCTTAAATTGTAATCTTAATTCTTTACTTACTGAAAAAAAATTTAACTACATTGATATTGATCCTTTTGGCTCCCCTGCTTATTTTATTGATTCAGCTTTACAAAGTATTTCTCATGAAGGCATTATTGCTTGTACAGCAACTGACACTGCACCTCTATGTGGTGTATACCCATTGGTTTGTTTTAGAAGATATGGAGCAGAACCATATCATTCTGAAGTTATGAAAGAGCTTGGTCTACGAATATTATTAGGTTTTATCTGCAGAGAAGCAGGAAAATATGATAAAGGAATAAAACCAATACTTGCCTACTCAACCGATCATTATTTTAGGATTTATGTTCATATAATTAATAGTGTAAAGGCAGCAAATGATTCCATGAATAGTTATTGTGTTATAAAACCTGGTGAATATATTGGATACGAAACAACAAAAAAGTATATTGGCCCTCTTTGGACTGGTAAATTAAATAGTAAAAAAAATTTGGGAGAATTAAGAACAATTCTTTTTGAAAAAAAACTAAAAACAAAAAATTCTCTTTGGAAACTAATAGATCTACTTGAGGAAGAAGCAGAAGCGCCTATGTTTTTTTACACAGCAGATAATATTGCATCTATTTTGAAAAGACATCAACCAAAAATGAAAACAATATTTGAAGAGCTTAGAAAAAAAGGGTATGAAGCAACTAAAACGCATTTTAATGTAAAAGCTTTCAAAACAAATGCTCCTATAACTGAAATAGAAAAAGTGTTTAAATAAAACTAGATATCGAGTTTGTGAATTTATGGCTAAATTAAGAGTCGGTGTTTTAGTATCTGGTGGAGGAACAGATCTTCAGAGTATTATCGATGCATCAGAAAAAAATATGATTGATGCAGAGGTAGCTGTGGTAATTAGCGATAATAAAAAAGCTTTTGCTTTAAAAAGAGCAGAAAAACACAAAATAAAAACTTTTTTTGTTGACCCAAAGGATAAAAATAAAGAGGATTACGATAAAGAAATTGATAAAATTCTAGAAAATAATAAAATTGGTCTTGTTGTTGGTGCAGGTTTTATGAGGATGATTTCTCCTTGTTTTGTTAGAAAATGGTATGGTAAATTAATCAATATTCACCCAGCTTTACTTCCTTGTTTTAAAGGTACAAACGGCCAAGGTGATGCATTAGACTATGGGGTAAAAATCTCTGGTTGTACAACACATTTTATGGATGAAAAAATGGATCATGGTCCTATTATTTTACAAGCTGTTGTAAAAGTAATGCCTAAGGATGATAGGGATATTCTTGCTCATCGTATACTTGAGGTTGAACATCAGATACTCCCAAGAACAGTTGATTTGTTTGCAAAAGGTAGATTAA
>Ga0153916_10000255_pt1 | contig 34912 bp, 34 predicted proteins | sample Opewatmetagenome_FD_109642 | JGI IMG/M metagenome (GOLD analysis project Ga0153916, IMG submission 109642) | Freshwater wetland microbial communities from Ohio, USA - Open water 3 Core 3 Depth 4 metaG | ecosystem: Environmental > Aquatic > Freshwater > Wetlands | place: USA: Ohio, Lake Erie...
CTAGTCTGAACATTGGAGGTGCGTGAAACTCGGAAAAATACTAGTTGCATCAGCGTGGCCATACGTAAACTATGTTCCACACTTGGGCACCGCTATCCACTTATTGTCTGCAGATGTTGCAGCTCGATACTTCCGCATGAAAGGCGAAGACGTCGTGATGGTCAGCGGCTCAGATGAGCATGGCACACCCACGGAAGTTGAAGCCATAAAACTCGGCATAACGCCGAGGGAGCTGGCTGACAAAAACCACAAAAAAATAGTCGAACTCTGCAGGAGATGGGCGATATCCTTCACAAACTACACGAGGACAGAAAATCCGGTGCACAGAGAATACGTTCAAGATCTTATGATGAAAATCTACAGTAATGGCTACATATTCACGAAAGAAACAGAGATGCTCTACTGTGAAAGAGACGCTCGCTTCCTACCGGACAGGTTCGTTGAAGGGAAATGCCCTTACTGCGGCTATGAGCGGGCACGGGGAGACCAGTGCGAGTCATGCGGGAGACTCCTCGAACCCACAATACTCATCGAACCACACTGTGCGATATGCGCAACCAAACCCATCAAGAAAACAACGAAACACTGGTATTTCGACCTGTCGAAGTTCGAATCGAGGCTGAAGGATTTCATCAACAACAATGAAAGACTTCCTGCCAACGCCAGAAACTTCAGCCTGAACTGGCTCAAGGAAGGTCTGACGCCCAGAGCGATCACAAGAGATGTCGCATGGGGAATACCCGCCCCATTCCCCGGAGCAGAGAGAAAGACCATATACGTATGGTTCGATGCAGTTCTAGGCTACGTTTCAGCCACGATCGAATACTTCAGAAAGCAAGGCGAACCGGAGAAATGGAAGGAGTACTGGTTCGACAAGCAGGTCAAAACCGTTTACTTCATAGGCAAAGACAACATCCCGTTTCACACCATAATCCTTCCATCGCTACTACTGGCTTCAGGCCAAGATTACAACCTTCCGTGGAATGTGCCTACGACTGAATTCCTGCAGATCAAAGGAGTCAGCTTCTCAAAAAGCCGAAGAATCGGAATATGGATAGACGAAGCAATGGAACTCTTTCCGCCAGACTATTGGCGATTCTTCCTCATGGCAAACAGACCCGAAACAAAGGATACAAACTTCACATGGGAACTTTTCACGAGCAGAATCAACGCCGACCTGAACGACACCTTCGGCAACTTCATCCACAGAACACTGACATTCGTGACCACTCGATTCTCAGGAAGAATACCTACACCAGCCAAACTCGACGCCAAATCACAACAAATCCTCGATTCCGTCAGGGCCAAGATCGAAACAATAGCAGCGGAAATTGAAGACGCAAAGCTGCAATCCGCAACCAACACGCTAATCAGCATCGCACGGTTGGGAAACCAATACCTGAACGAAAATGAACCTTGGAATCTAATCAAAGAAAACAAAGAAAAGGCAGGGACCGTAATGTACGTTGCCATGCAAATTGTCAAAGCCCTCGCGGTGGTTTCGGCACCGATCATACCTTTCGCAGCGGAAGAAACATGGAAAACGCTAGGATTGAGCGGAACAGTGGACAAACAGGAATGGAAAGAAGCGTCAGCTCCGATACCATCAGGGCACATGATTCTGAAGGCCAAACCGCTCTTCCACAAAATAGAAGAAGACGAGAGAAAACTAAACGAAAAACTGGAGAAAATTCGGCAGAAACTAGCCTCAAACGCCTGAAGGCTGATGGTTCCCTTTGAAGCTGAGAATTGATCTACACGTTCACACGGAGTGCTCTGCCGACTCGATCATAACACTCGACAAACTCCTTTTCCACGCCAAAAGGAAAAGACTGGACGCCGTTGCAGTAACCGACCACGACACGCTGGAAGGCGCATCTCGATACATAAAACGCACCGACTTTCTTATAATACCTGGAATCGAAATCTCAAGCCTAGGCGGCCACATCGTTGCTCTCGGTATCGATGAACTTGTCCCAAAGGGTTTGACTATCGAAGAAACACTCGACAGAATTCACAAGGCCAGAGGGGTCGCCATCGCATGTCATCCGAGCGCACTGTTCAAGGGAAGCATCGGCCACCGGACGTCTTCGAGATTCGACGCAGTAGAGGTAATGAACGCTTCTGTAATCCCGTTCGGCCGTTCAGTCAGCACGAGCAGAAGAATGGCGTTGTCGCTCGGGCTTCCGCAGGTCGGGGGAAGCGACGCTCACTATGGCCCAGAAATAGGATGCGCCTACACAATAGTGGAAGCAGAACCGAACAATAGAGAAATAATGGAGGCATTGAAAAGCGGACTCTGCGAACCTGCAGGTGGATCCATACCACTAACTCTTAGGACGAAGCGAGAAGTTGCTCTTCTGAGAAAGAGAGCACGTAGCTTTTTCAAACGCGCGTGACTTGGCTCACGCACGGCTTCAACGCTATTTTTTCCTTCTTTTCACTACGATTACGGCGAGTATTGCGATCGCTATGACTGCCACTGCTATTCCGACATACAATGCGTAGTTTGGCGCTCCCTGCTGCGGCAGTTCCTGCACATCCACTTCGAACGCGTAAGAACTGTAGAGTCCGTTATTGTCGAAAGCAGTCACGCTGATGGTGTAGATACCGCCCTCACCATAGTATATGTGTGTGATGACAAATGGGTTTGGAAGATTCGAAATGGTAACGTTGACGTCCGTGACATTGTAGTCACCGAAATCCCATTTCAACATAGTGATATAATCGCTTGCTTCTCCTGCTTGGATCATTGAAGCATTAAAAGTCACAGCTTCGTAAGCAAATGGTCTTTCGGGTTTGAATGATGCCAGCACAGTCGGACGCTTACCAACGAAAACTTCTTGCGAAGTCGAGTTATACAATCCATTGTTGTCGTAAACAATTAGTTGCACCCAAAAGACTCCCTTATGCATATATGTATGCGTTGCATTTTCGATGGTGGAGTCATTAAGAGGGCTGTTATCTCCAAAATTCCAAACATAACGTGCGATGGTACCGTCGGCGTCGTCGCTCAGTGAAGCATCAAACGTCACGATATTGCTTGGCATCAATTCTTTAGGCGAATAAGTGAAATTGGCGAAAGGAACGCGACCGACCTGAATTTCATGGATAATCGAGCCTGAGAAGGTGAAATTGTTGTAGACTGTCAGGTTCACGTAGTAGAGTCGGCTCGCGTTGAAGGCATGTAGAACTTTGATTTCGTTTGTTGTTAACGTCGTTCCGTCATCGAAATCCCAATAGTAGGAGGTAATGTTACCAACCGGATCGTAACTCTTCAATGCGTCAAGAGTCACATTTTCATTCACTTGAGGAAATCTTGGCGTGAACTCAAAAAGTGGGACAGGCGGAGAGGGTGCTGCATATGTAGATACTGAAAAACCTTGTGTCGTGATAGGTATTTCGTTTAGCTCCGGGTTCAGCAGGAAGGTGCGATCAACAGTCGGGTTCAGTGTCTGCGTGATGAGATCAAGCGTCGAGTTGCCTACTCGCTGTGCGACGAAGCTGAGTTGGCACAGGAGTCCCTTCGACACGTTCAGAGACTCTATGATTAGTGTGGCCCCCATGGTAACAACGCCATATTGCGCGTATTGATCATCGACATTCGGCCCCGGCGGCATCACAACTAGTTTGTCAAAGAAAACAAAATTCGGATCCTTGGTTGGAATAGAGCCACCTGTGAAATTCACTTTCGTCTTATCATACTCGACTGCAACTTGGAAGGTGAAGAGAGAATCAAAATGGCCTTCGATTGTGATGTTGACTGTGAAAGGATATCCGCCTTGAGGCATTTGTGCACTTGCATTTCCGAGAGTATTCGTGTTGCTGCCGGTGGTCGAGTCCAAGATCCTCATTGTTCCAGCAGACTGACCAATGACGCTGCGACTCGGAATGAGCAGCATGCCCAAGAAAACCATCATGAGCATTCCGCATGCTGACAGTCGCTTCAATATTCCCTTTCTCCAACACTGACTATATTATGGTTTACAGGACGAACCGTTCTTTTATCTTTATTGGTCAACGGTCAAGTTTGCAGCCATATCATCTGTGTTGTCAAAAGAATAGACAGATGGAACTGCCCTAGGGATTCTCCATCTGGTAGAGATTCAAACTAACAGAAACGGGTTTTTCATCATCAACATCCATATTGAACAGATTCGGAGCGATGGCTCCCAGCCCGCTTGCAGGACGCGCACGATTCAGCCCCATCATTAGAAGGGTTACCTGTAGCTTTCCCTGTTGTTGAGGGCTGATTCTGGCACCGCATGTTACCAAAGCCTTGTCACCAATCGCTTCGTTCACGATCTCACCCACCCGATTTGCTTCTTCAATCGTCATTCGATTGTCGCCCTCCACTTGAACCAAAGCGCCTGTGGCAGCAGAACAATCCAGGTCTGAAAATGGATGCTTGAGAGCGTTACGCACTGCTTGCTCAGCTCTGTTAGGCGCATCGGACTCGCCGACGCCAATAGTAGCGATCCCCCCTTTCCTCATGAGTGTTTTGAAGTCTCCGATGTCTAGATTGATCAGGCTAGGTGATGAGAGGGTTTGTACGATTCCATAAACCATGTTTGCTAGAACCTGATCCGCTACCCTGAAAGTCTCGGTTAGTAGCACTTGGGGTGTGAGAGTACTGAATTTCTCAATGTCTATCACAACCACCGTGTCACAGCGCTTCTGTAGCTTCTTCAGCGCACAACGGTGCCTGACCCGCTTTTTCTCCGCTTCGGAAGGCGTGGTAAAAACCCCGATCGTTATCGCTCCCTCTGTCCGGGCAATCTCTGCCACCATCGGCGCGATAGTAGTTGCGGCGGATCCTCCTAAACCCGCAATAACAAAGACGACGTCTCTGTTCATTAGTGCGCTGTTGATTTGGCTCACAGTTTGCTGGTTTTGTTTTTTGGCAGCGAGCATCTTCTTCTGTACATTGAGCAAGTTCAAAGCTTGGAGGTCAGTGTCAATTGCCACGCAATTCTCGGCGGGCAAACCCATTTCCATCAGCCTTGTCAGGACTTTGCAGCCCGCGCCTCCAATTCCTACTGCACATATTCGATATGCTTCCATTTCTGACGGTTCGTGGTTCAAGCTTGCATGCCATATGTACCTGTAACTGTGGCTGGCAGGAAGTTTTCTAGTCGCCAACTGTGTCCCTCCCCCAAACTTCAGCATTTATCAAGTCACGGATGGCCACACGGATGGCCTCAGCTCGGTTCGGATAAAACCTCTCATCGACGAGCTGATCCAAAGCCTTTATGTAGGTCTCGGGCAAGTATAGCGTGATTAACTTCATCTGGCATCTCCCTCCACGCAAACAAACAAAACGCGCAAGATGGCATATAGCTGATTTTAACATGATGTAAATATGCTCTAATTATGTTCGTGCCCTTATTTATAAGGCGCACGACGGCACGTTTCATTTTTCTGTAAATCCTTCGAGGCAGACACCTCTACATTTTTATTGCTTACTACTGCATTTAACGTGGCACGATGGGAAGAATGCACATTTTCCTCAAGAGCTTCGGATGCGCAACGAACCTTGCCGACAGCGAAGTCCTAGCAGGATGCTTAGCTAAGGCGGGACACGCAATCGTGCAGTCTGTCTCTGCTGCCGACCTAGTTCTGTACAATACCTGCGCAGTCAAGGGACCAACTGAAAACCGCATGATCGAAGCATTGAAACGTGTTCCGAAAGAGAAGAAGCTAGTCGTGTCTGGTTGCTTGCCGCTGATTAACTTCGATAGGTTACAGGCAGAAGTGCGCTTTGACGGAATCGCTGGACCGGCTGCCGGAAGCCAGATAGTCAGCATCGTGGACCGCGTCGGAGAAGGCCGAAAAGTTGTCGAGTTGCAGTCATCGCTGGATGCAAAACCGTCTCTCAGTCTTCCACAATGGCGGCGTGACCCAATCATCAGCGTCGTCCCGGTAAGCTATGGCTGCCTTGGATCATGCGCCTATTGCTGTGTGGTCCACGCGAGAGGGAAGCTCAGAAGCTACCCAGTTTCCGAGATAATTGACAGGTTCCACGAAGACTTGACCAAGGGAGCAAGGGAGTTCTGGGTAACAGCTGAAGACGTCGGTTGTTATGGGCAAGACATTGGCACAAACTTGGCAGAATTGCTCCGGTCTCTCTGCGACATCGAGGATGATTTCAAAATTCGTGTGGGCATGATGACACCTAGCAGCATCGTTGGCTTCCACGAAGACCTGGCGAGGGCTTTCGAAGACGAGAGAATCTTCAAGTTTTTGCACCTACCTGTGCAGTCGGGCGACGATGAAGTACTAAGACTCATGCGACGCTTCTACACAACAAGTGATTTTGTGAAACTGGTTGAGGGGTTCAGAGCGGTCATTCCAAACCTGACGATATCCACGGACGTTATCTGCGGGTTTCCAGGCGAGAGCGAAGAAGCTTTTGGACGGACACTTCGACTACTTGAGAAAATCAAACCCGACATCGTGAACGTTTCAAAGTTCTTCCCCAGACCACGGACCGCGGCAGCAGACATGCACGATGGTCTCGTTTCTCCGCCTGCAGTGAGGCGCCGTGCAAGCATGGTTTCGTCGCTGGCTCAGAGGATCTCGTATGAGAAGAACCACGATTGGATCGGTTCGGTCGCCGACGTCCTAGTCGACGAGGCTGGCAAAGTCCCGGGCACATGGATTAGTCGCAATTCATCGTACAAGCCGATTGTCGTGAAGTCAAGGCTAAAATTGCTGGGAGAAACATTGCGTGTGAGAATTGTGAGAGCCTTCCCCACGTATCTGGAGGCGCGTCGCCTGTGACAAGTTATTTATTCAGATTCCCCTAATTCTGTATAAGGAGCCGTATGGGTTTGAGCGAAGACATCGTGGAAGTTGGACACATAACGCATTTCTTTCCCAAAATCAGCGTGGCAGTCATCGAGCTTAAGGCGCAGTTGAAAGTGGGCGATACTATCATGGTCAAGGGTCCGAACACGAATTTTGAACAAGTGGTCGATTCGATGCAGATTGAACATAAGAACGTTGAGGAAGCGAAACCTGGAGAAAGCATCGGACTGAAAGTTGTCGAACGCGTCAGAGAGACCGACAAGGTTTACAAGAAAGCCTAAGACTCTCCTTTTTCTATCGCGTGAGCTGCATTCACCTATCGGAAAGTGCTTCCCAGTCAGTCGAGCATTTCGTCCTGTGTGACTGAAAAAACGGCAGCATCATGCGGCAAAGATGTGCCCGGTTGCTCCCTTATAGGCAAGAATTGGCTTGTTTTTGAAAGCACCTAGATTGCGACTTGATGGAAAACCTTTTTTCCACAGAATGGTATACCATTCGCAGCAGTCTATTGAATTCCTTTATTGGAGATCGTGGTATAGTGTTCGCTAATTGCTTATCAACCGCCTCTGTCGCGGCGATTATTGAGGCGTCATCGTTCGGCGCCAGCTTCAGTTTAATATATCGATTGTTACTAAACTCATTGTAGCGAGAGCAAGGTAATCATGAAGAAAGTGCTGTTTGTCTGTGTTGAGAATGCTGGACGAAGCCAGATGGCTGAAGCTTTCGCAAAATTGTATAGTGCAGGAAAAATCGAGGCAATGAGTGCTGGGACTGTGCCTGCGCGTGAGGTGAACCCCGTTGTTGCTGAAGCTATGCGTGAGAAGGGCATGGACATATCTGGAAATAGGCCGAAGGTGATCACAACTGATATGGTTCAGGAAGCGGATGTCATAATCACTATGGGGTGTAGCGCTGAAGGTTTCTGTCCTGTTCAGTTCCTGAGCAAGGTCGTGGATTGGAAACTCGAAGACCCCAAGGGCAAGTCGATTGAGCAGGTCCGACAGATAAGAGACGAAGTGGAAAAGAAGGTAAAGGAACTCATCGAGAAACTTGAATAGGCGGAACTGTGGAAAAGGACTCATGTTATGAATCTGAGCACATAGTCGTTCACGGTCTGGAGAAAGGCTTCTTCAAGTTCGATTTCGTAGTGTTCAGCCAGTACGAATATAATGTATAGAAGGTCGGACAGCTCAGTCGCTAGCATTTCTTTGGTTTTGGGTTTGTCAGGCGGCTTGAAGCCTTCCAGTCCCTTCACTGCAGAAGCCACTTCTCCTGCTTCTTCGAGCATGTCCGTGACCATGACGAAGGGCGTCCAAGTCTTGCCCCGTTCGGGGTCGAGCTTGTCGTTGATTTTCCTGAAGTTTTTCCAGCAGAGGTGCTGAGCATCTCGCAAAGTGACAGACACATTCTCCACTCAGTTCATTGTGATGGTACAGAGCACTTTAAGATTTTGGAAACTGCATCAGACGTGTTGGGCTGAAAGTCCATTGTGAAGAATCTATTTTCTCATGGGATTATCTCGCAGCCGTTATATTTGACATATCCAAAGTCTTTGAGCCTGATCCCCCCATTGGCGATCAGCTGCTGGATCCGCGGTATTTCTTGAGACACTGACTGAATCAGATTATGCACAGTTTGGCACACAAGTGCGTAAGCAGCTGCGCTCCAGCGTCTGGTCACATTCGCGTAGAGGCATCTGCCTCCGCACGAATTCAAGACTTCGCATTCAGTGCATGGCTTCCCGACGAAGATCTGCCTCAATTCCATTGGACTGGCTTCGCACATGTTGCCTAGATAGTAGTCTCTCATCCCCCACATAGTGGGACATGGAACGATGTTCCCGTCGGTTTGTATTGCGTAGTTCGTCCATCCTCCTCCGCACCTTAGGAATGACTTTTCATCGCGAAGTAATGATTGGGCTACTCCGAGAATAGGATATAGTTTGAGTACTTTGCCTTCGTTTTCCATCTTATCAACCCAGAATCTAACAAGTCTGCGGACGTCAGGGTTATAGCTCTCGGCGCTCCAATCAGAGAAGTCTCTGCGAGCGAAATCGCTCTTCCAGAAGCCCGCGTTCAACTGCCAATGAATCGAAGAAAAGGAAAAATCATCATTCTCGAGCAGCCAGCGAACTTGATCGTGTAGGTCTGTCTGTTCCATAACTGTCATTCTCGCAACCAATTCGCCTCTGAAGCCATTGTTCCCTATCGTTTTGAGGTTCTCGATCACTTTCCTGAACGTACCCGTGCCACGATAGTAGTCCGTTAGCTTCTCGTCTCCATCCAACGAAACTAGAATGGTGTGAAAACGGTTCACGTACTCAGGGCTGAGACGGTCCAGAAGAAGACCGTTTGTTTGGACCATGAAATATTGCGCATGCACCGTGTCCATTATCTGCTTGATCTCTTCGATGCACAGTAGGGGCTCGCCCCCATAGAATGTTAGAACACACTCAGGGTCCTTACCGCAGAACCTGTCCAGCGCGGCGACATCGTAGGTTATCTTTCTCGGGAGAGAATATTCAACGTCAAGTTCTTCGAAATCTGTGTCAATGTCCTCCAGTGCTTCGCCGTAGCAGTATCTGCATTGCAGATTGCATTCGGTTGTCAATATCAGGTGAAAGAACATTCCCATTTCTCAAGCAATGGTGAAAGCTCCTGTTCTTAAGCATATTTCTGCTTGACTTTCTTCGCTTTGTCGACATAAACACGCAGTTCTCGTTCATGGATTTTCTTCTCTGGAAGAGTTTCTGGCGCATACATGAGTGGTGTAACCGCTAAGAAAAGGAAGAAGGCAGCCAAAGAAAATACGGCGGTGGGCGCGATTGCGTCTGCGATTAGAGAAGCTGCCGTGACACGTATAAAACTTGAGAGTGAATAAGGAAGTACACCTATGGCATAGTATTTCTCACTTCGTCTTCCAATCGCTAGATCGCCCCATAGAGTGAAGAAGAAAATCACGAATATGATTCCCCATGCTATACCGTCTGCTACAGTGTAAAAATACAGTGAAAACATGCTTTCGGGGCTGATGCCTAGAATAGCGTACCCCAGTCCGAATAGGATGAAACCAGACATGATAACGCGTTTGCGTCCGAGTCTATCTGCGAGGAACCCCGCCGCAACAGCGGACACTCCCTGTACAATGCGTTCGATCAGATCCAATGAGTAAACAAAACCTTCCCCATGCACCCTGGCAAGAATGTTCCACCCAAACGAGTTAACAATAGAGAAAACGAGCCAAGGAATCAGATACAGCACGTAAGATCTCGTCTGAAGTATGTTGACGATTGAAGCCTTCTGGAACAAGGCACCGCTATCATTGCGATGTGCGAGAAAAGGCAGTGCGACTAAACCCGCAGTTCTCCAACCAGCAAGAACCGAGAAGTTTACTACTGTGCTGTCAGACATTGCTAGTTTGAGGCAAAAGGCGGCGAGGAAATCGAGCATAAGAACGATTGCCGCGAACTTTGACCTATTCTCCGCGACAGTTGCATCAGAAAAATATGCAAGAACTGCAGGCAGACCTAGGCCAAATGATGTACTCAGAAGCGTGGAAACCACTAGAACGTTCGCGAAACTGCTGACGTCGAAGGCAACAGGAATAATCGAGGCAATAACGCCGAGAATTGTCCATGCCATAAGAAAACGTTGTCTGCTCCGAATTCTGCTCATTATTGAAGCTCCTATGATCATTGAGGTTACCGCCGAGCCGAAATTGATCCCGTAAAAGATCCAGTTATGGACCTCGCCCAATGCCATTGCGTCTTTTGCCGAAACAAGAAGGGCTGTTGCGTAACCGTACCAGACTAGGGCATTGACAATTAGAGTTATACTTGTCATGGCAGTTCGAAGTGATATGCCCATTTTCAAGAAGGAGCGGCCTAGCATCTACTGTCCACGAGTCCTAAGGGTTTTTTACTTCAGATAAATTTTCAGCATTATCAATACTAAGCCAGAATACATAAAACGCAAAGCTTTTATGTTGTCATGTTGAACAATAATACAGTAGGAGAGAGGAAAGTTGAAGGTCAAACGCAAGCGTCCAATTAGGGCAACTGCCTGGTGGATGTAAGCTCTCACCATATTTTTTCTGTCGCAGCTTTGAGCAACTGCGCGAGCTTTATCGCTGTTTCATCATTCCTGACGTAGTTCAAGCTTTCGTAGGCGACTTGGGAAATTCTGGCTACTTCATTTTTCAAGGGTTGAACTTCCTCTGCAGCTACGACAATGTGGGCTACTTTGGATATTTCTCTAGCTGAGACATTGGCGCGTTTGAGTTGGGATGTTATCTTGTTTCTCAAATCGTTGTTTTGGAACACGTAGAGGATCGGGAGTGGGAGACATTCGTTCTCAACCCTGCTTCTGAGTTCTTCAGGCTCGAAAACATCAACGAATTCATCTCTAATGTTCACCAATATCGCCAAAGTCTTGCCATACCTGCCCAATGCTTCAATCTCTTCAAGTGAACCGTTGCCCAAGATGACTCCTAGACGAATCGCCGTTTCAGCGACTGCGGCTTTTCGTTTCATGATATTGAGATAAGTCTCAGGTTCTACGTTCCATTTGCTGTCAAGATCCGCTTCCTCCGCTTCTGCACAGCCTAGCTCGAAAAAACCGTCCTTCACAAGTTCCTGAATCTTCCTTGCCTTTTCCTCAGGAAATCCTGTGCATGCATCATTCAACAGCGCGTATCCTTCAACTAGCAAGGCGTCTCCAATCAGCAACGCCATGTCTTTCCCATACTTTCCCAAAACCGTGGGTCTACGGTTTTTGATTTCTGACTGATCGATAATATCGTCATGAATATCTGCGGCGCCCGTCAACAAAACCAAGGAAGCTCCCACTCTCCTGGTCGCTTCTGGATCGCCACCTACCGACTCGCAGGCCAGCGATACGAGCGCAGCGTGTTGGTAGTTTCTCCAGCAATGTCTCATAAAGTAGAGTAGTGCTTCGCGGACTGGTGCATATCCGAATTTCTCCTTGGAAACAACTGCGAGAGCCTCTTCGTAAGCTTTCTTCCCGTATTCCTCGAACGTTTCCCGAGCTTTCAGAATGGACTTTGGAGTTTTCATTGGGATCTGTTCAGTCCTATATGGGTCTGCGTATTTCTGCTTTGAGTTCTCTCAGGATTTGGGGGTTGGTCTTAAGAGCGTGGCCTGAAACACAGACTGAAATGAGTGCGGCCAGAAAACAATCTGCATAGTAAGCTTGGTTAGACGATCTCTTAGTTGACATTACGCTTAGAGGCTCGTGGCTACTTGATGTCGCTTCCCTCTATCTGTTCTTTAATGATGTCTTGATATGATTGGGCGTAGTTTCTGCCTTTTTGGGTTATGGCATAGACTTTCCTTGTTCTTCCTCCTTGCTGCTGTTTCTGGCTGCTTAGAAAGTTTTCTCTTTCAAGAGCGCCAAGGAGAGGATACAGTGCACCATGTCTGAGTTTGACGCCGAATTTCTCTTCAACTCGCTTCTTTAGGATGTAGCCCCACATAGGCTGGATATGGATCAGCCTCAGGATTTGGATGTCGAGCAGGTTTCTGGTGATGCGTTGTACAATTTCCTGTTTGAACGCGTCCGACACGCTTGTCACTGTCTAGATGGTTCTTTATTGGACTGGTTCATGTCTGCCCTTATTTAGGTTGTGTCGCGATTGGAATGGCCTGTCATGCTTCTATATGCCTGTGTATGCTTGTTGTGTGTATGAATGTTTATATTAGGGTGTATGCTCTATAGAGTCTTGCGATATGTCCGAGAAAGGACATATTGTAGCCAAGTTCAACAGATCAACTGTTGAACATATCAACAGAAGGGAAGAGAGAAATGGGGAACAACACCAAAGAAGTCCAAGTCAAACTCATGAAGGGCCTCCTGGACCTAATCATACTCCAATTCTTGAACGGCCAGCCAATGCACGGCTACCAGATAATCACCAAGATTCGAAAGACCTTCGGCGTATACTTCGGTCCTAGCACCATCTACCCTCTGCTCAATATGCTGGAAAAGAAGGGGTACGTTAAGAGCGAGTGGAACATGAACAACGAGCGCCCAAGAAAAGAATACGTCCTCACAACGGAAGGCCAGAGCCTACTTAACTTCACCGAAGATTCGCTGAACTTCATATGCAAGAAGATCGGCACACCAGGCGTACAGAAAGACATGATGGCTGGAGGACGCGCGACAGGGCCGATCTTGCGCCCCTTCCTCAGGAAAGCGGAAGAAACACGCCCAATGATCTAGCCATTCATGTGGCGCCATTCTTTCCCTCCTTTCAACGAGAAAGGCCACATGAGTTTCACTTGGACTCTTCAAAAAAACACTGTTCAATTCTGACTCAGCATTCCCATGGAGAACAACAGTCTAAGCACCAAGGGTGAGTACCCTATTCAGTGCACTCTTTCAATTGTCCTCAGCAAGCTTGTCAATTGTCTTCCAGCTTGTCTTAGTTGTGGGCTCAGACGGACTGGATACTTTGATGCGTTCCGAAGCTTCTTGTACTGGCTGGGGAGTTCTGCTAGATTGCGCAACGCGGTCTTGCGTATTTCCTGAAGTGTTGGAACGTCAGCAAGCATCTTGCCCTTTTCCATGGTCTTGTGGAGAAGCGGCGTTCCCTCGATTGATTCCTCGTCCAAACCAATCACGTCGCACAGGAATTGTCCCCTTCGATCTTTCTGGCGGAAAACCTGCTTTCTGCCCGGCAGTGTCACTTTCCCTCTGCTCAGCTTCATCGCTGGCATGAAAGCATCTTGCTCAACCTTGCCGGAGAGCTTGTACACCACATCAACATATGGTCTGTCAAAACTCGTACTCATCCTTGTCCCAACGCCGAAAGCGTCTATCGGCGCAGCTTCGCTTATGAGTTTCTCAACCTCATATTCGTCCAAGTCACCGCTGGCGAATATCTTCACGTATCGGAGTCCTTGCTTGTCTAGGAAACACCTGACTTTCTTGCTGATTGCTACTAGGTCGCCGCTGTCGAGCCTTACACCGCCAAGACGATGTCCCATCCGTTCAAGCTCTTTTGCCACGATTGCCGCATTTTCAGCTCCCTTCAAGTCATCGTAGGTGTCGATCAGGAGTATGCTGTTGTTAGGGAAGGTCTTTGCGAATGCCCTAAACGCATCAATCTCATTGTCGAAGAACATAACGTATGAGTGTGCCATTGTTCCGAAGACCGGGATGTCATATACCATTCCCGCCAGAACATTTGACGTTCCATTGCAGCCTGCCAAGTAGCTGCATCTTGCCGCTTTCATCCCTGCGTCGATTCCTTGGGTCCGTCTCAAACCGAATTCCACTACGGGTCTGCCTTGGGCAGCGGAGACAACTCTTGCGGCTTTCGTCGCAATCATGGTCTGGAGATTAACCGTGTTCAAAAGGAATGTTTCGACAATTTGGGCCTCGACGATGGGAGCTGTGACTCTTATGAGAGGTTCGTTCGGAAAAACAATCGTCCCTTCAGCAACTGCCCACACTTCACCCGTGAACTCGAACCCCTTAAGATAGTTGAGGAAAACTTGCCCCAGTCCTTGTGTTCTGAGGTAATCGATCTGTTCCTGATTGAATCTCACGTTCTCCAGAAAGAGGAGTGCTTGTTCCAATCCTGCGAAAACAAAGTAGGATCTGCTCGGGGGAAGTTTTCTGATGAACAAGTCGAATGTGGCCAGCTCGGCTCTACCGTTCTCGTAGTACCCCGCGCACATCGCAAGCTCGTAGAAATCTGTTAGGAGACTCATACTGTCCTTATCGATGAAGTCAAAACTCGGCTTGTACATTGTCGCCACAGAACAAGTACTGGATACAAACCCCTTTTAAGAATGTGCGTTCCTTCGGACGTTCAGCCTACTCGAAGATTTCGAACCGCCACTCTTGCTTGTGATCGTGCATTTCTCGAAGTATCTCCGTTGCAAGTTCTCTGTCCAACGCGAGAAACAGTCTGCCTATATGTTTGCAGAACCTCTTGCTCGACACTCCTTTCTCCCAGTCCGCACAGTCGTGCACGATCGTTTTTGCCTCAACGCGAATGTTCACTCGATAGTCTCGCACTCGTGCCATGATCTCGTTTCCCGTCTGTCTTTCTATGCTCAACTCGCTGTCCGCAATACTCTGCGTTCTTTTTAGTCTGGCCTCGTCGATGAATGCAAGAAGCAGTTGCTCGAAGCTTTCCTCTTTCGGTTTGAAAAAGGCTTCAAGCTTGACTTCTTTGGCCTTCTCGGATTTTCTGAACGCTTTCACACGTTCTTTTGCCTTTAACTGTTCAGGAGTCAATTTCCCGAGCATTTCAAGGATCTGAAGGCAGTTTTCAACGGCGTAACCATGAAAATGGTTGTTAAAGTAACCATAAGTCTTCCCCACCTTGCTCAGGCTTTCCTTGATCCTTGGAACCCAAGGCTCAAGCTCTTCAGACGAGTACCTGTAGTCAAACCACGGGTGTGCTCCTCTGCCATGCAGTCGGAAATAAGCGAAGTCTGAGGTTATATGCACCTCTGAGGGAAGCAAGGGTTCATCCACGATGGTGTAGGCCACACGGTACTTCTCAAGGAGGTTCCAGGTTTCTCGTCTCATCCATGACAAGTGCCTGAACTCGACCGCGAACCTGACATGAGTAGGCAATGTCCTGAAGTAGCTTTCTAAAGTGTCTGGATTGTACTTGAACCTCGGTGGCAGTTGGACGAGTATGCAGCCCAGTTTGCCGCTTAGAGTAAGCGGTTCCATCAGCTCTAGGAATTTCTCCGTGTCCTTGTCGACCTCTTCGTTCAAGTCCAGTTTCTTTTCATGCGTAATGAGTTTGGGAAGTTTTGCCGTGAACACGAAGTCTTCTGGCGTGTATCTGGTCCAGCCCATAACCATGCCTTTGCTCGGATACCTGTAGAAGGTGGAATCGATCTCAGCTGTCTCGAAGACTCGCGCATATGCTTTGAGCATACTCTTGTCTTCCTTGGTATACAATGGGCCTATCCACTCCTTGTAACTCCAACCCGACGTGCCCAAAAACAGATTCCCAAATGATGACATACCCGCTCACCGTTGAATTGACACTATTGAATTTATGACTTCGCCGATGCTATTGTAGGTTTTTTCTGGCAACGCTTCGAGGGCGTCGCTCACACGAAGTCTTTGTTCTGGCGTTTGGTCAAAAAGTTTCCAGCCTTGATTCGCGATCAATTCCTGTTTCGTGGCTGGAAACGTTGCGTCTTCGCCCAGAGCTTCCTCCAATGATGAAATTCCCGTTGACCTTGTTACCATAGGGAATTTCCCTGTTTCCTTGAAGGTTTTCATTCGCGCTGCATCCTTGTACATTTTCACAAAGTGGAAACTCATGACCACCTTTGCAGATTCTGAACTTGACGTTGCTGTGTCTATCTCTGCGAGTTCTCCGTCGGTTGGCTGATAGATGTTATGCTCCCCCTTGCCGAAGAGTCTCGTGTAAAGTATGTCTGAATCGTAGGCAGGTATGTCTCCCTTCGAAAGATCCACGCAATGAACCATTCCGCTGTCTTGCATGACCTTCTGCAATTCGTGTGGCAGTTTAGCTGAGCTGCTGGTTCTCGTTTCAAGCGCGAGGCGCAGTTTTCCTATGTTTGCGGAAGACATAAAGTCTCGAATGTTACGGATCGTCTTCTGGTTCAGGGCAAGAGGCGCTGGCGTTTGAAGGTGAAGAAGGCTTGTCTTGAGCGTTTCGCAGATTTTTCTCATTTTGTCGAATGTTTCAAGTGCTTCGGTTGTCGGTTGAAGCATGTATTTGTGCGTTACCGTACGGTTGGCTCTTACAGAGAATTGGAAGTCGGGCGGAACTTGTTTCCTCCATTTTTCCACCTGCTCAATGGGCGGTATCCGATAGAAGGTGGAGTTTACTTCTACAAAGTTGAACAGTCTTGAATAGGCTACTAAGGGTTTGATTCCCGGGATGTGGAAGTATTCCCAGCCGCCTGTGCCTATTAAGTATTCTTTCAAAACCTGTCCTTCTCGCAGCCTTGAGTCACGTTTCACTTTAACTAATCTCCCTCCAAATATTAAATGATGCTTCTGCCGCTAACACTTATCTCTGGTTTTCAAGGCTCTCTGTTTGACTTGAGGAGTGTAAAATGTCGATTTTGGCATCGAAAACCGTCAGACCGTTTTCCCTCGGTTTCTCAGTCCTAAGCGATGTTTTTCCAGGATTTAGGTTTGGCGATTTTGCAGTTTTATATGGCAACGCTGCCTCTTTCATATCCTTTCTTTTGCTGGTCAGGTCGCAGTTTCCATTCGAGCATGGAGGTTTAGATTCGCCGGCTATTTTTATTGATGGGGGCAACTCATTTGATCCCTATACAATTGCAGATATCGCTAGAGGTTACGGTTTAGATGCCAGAGAGATTTTGGAGAAGATTCAGGTTTCTCGCGCTTTCACCCTCTATCAGCTTTCATCTTTAATTCTTGAGAAAACCTATTCTGCGTTGAGGAAGAACAGGGCTAAACTGCTGGTTGTTTCGGATGTTTCTTCCCTGTTTTTCGACCGAGATATTCCAAAAACCGAGGCTGGAGAGCTCTTCATGAAGGTCTGCAATAAACTTTCTCAGACAGCGTCTGAAGCTGAAACAGTCGTGGTTGCAACGTATTTCCCTGAAACCCAGTCTAAGCAGGGCTTGTTTTTTGAAGCTGTTCTGTTTGGGCGATGCAATGTTTCAGTCAGGATGCGAAGACAAAGGAACGGTTTGAATATTGCATTGGAAGACCATCCACGTATTAAGCCTTTCAGCGTGGATTTGACAGTTGAATATTCTTCCTTTCAACGTAACTGGGAGAGGTGAGGTTTGGGCAGGACTGTTACGTCTTATAGACAAGCGTTGGAAAGTGAAATCGATCGCTGGGAAGGCTTTCGTAAAGCTTTGCGTGACAAGGACTGTGAAGCCTTCGACAAGATGATGGTTGCGTGTAGGTTGTACGCGTCAGCCGGCAGCATGGCTACCCGTCCAATCTTGACTGAAGCGATGATTATGTCCATTTTGCTGAGCCTGCAGAGGGAGTTGATGGAGATCAAGAAGGACCTTGAGCGACTTGAAAAGCAGCTTTGTCAAACTGGCCTCCGTAAAGGGATGGTTGTTTGACGTCTATCCTTCCGGTCCAGACGAGGTGACAGTCTGGATTATTGCAGAGAACGGTGAGCGCATTAAGCTAATCGACAGGTTCACGCACAGAATTTATGTTTCCGGAAATTTCGCCGACCTTTGCTGGCTGGTGAAGAAGCTTGAGCACAACAAGGCAGTTGCGGATTGGCGTTTTGCCAAGAAATATGCAGACTTTATGGATGGGGTTAAACGAAGAGTTTTGGAGATTGCCATCAGTGATTATGGTAAGGCTTCGGGTTTAGCTAGACAAGTGCTCCGGCGGGGTGGGTATGAACGGTTTCGTTTACATAATGTTGATGTTCAGGTTTCGCAGGTGTACTTCTATGAGAAGAATATTTTTCCCTTGGCTTATGTGATGGTTGTTGATTCTGGAAAGCGACTTTACTTTGACCTTCTCGATTCAGTTGAGAGCGTAGATTATCGTGTTCCGCCTTTCCGCTCCTTGTGGCTTAGCGTGGCTGTCAAGAGAGAAGGCCCTGTGCAGAAGATGAGTGATAAGATAGACCATGTGTGTTTGGTATGCGGCGATAAAGAAGTAACAATGGACGGAGAAGACGAGAGGGAGATAATTCTCAGGCTGGTTGATGCTGTTAAGCGTGAAGACCCCGACTTGTTTTTCACTGAAGGTGGAGACTCTTTTTGGCTGCCATATCTAGCTCATAGAGCTTTCGTGAACGGCGTGTTAGACAGTTTCATCTTGGGCAGAGACCTTGTTCCGTTGAAGGCTACGAAGGCGGCTGGAACGTCGTTTTTTTCTTATGGTAGAGTGTACCACAAGTCGCCTACGCGTCGGCTTTTCGGTCGAGTGCACATCGACGTGAATAACACATTCATCTACACTGCTTCTGGCTTAAACGGGTTAGTCGAAGTTTCGAGAGTGTGCAGGGTTCCGCTCCACCGCGCCGCAAGAGCATCTATTGGAACGATTATGTCTTCTTTGCAACTGTATACGGCTTGGAAAGAGAAGATGCTTATTCCATGGAAGAAAGGCGAACCTGAATCGTTCAAGTCTGGATGGGAGCTGCTTGTAGCCGACCGCGGCGGCTTCATCTTTGAGCCTCGGCTTGGCTTTCACAGCGACGTTGTGGAAGTAGATTTTACTTCTATGTTTCCCACGTTAATGTTGACGAGAAACATTTCGGGTGAAACTGTCCTCTGCAAATGCTGTCCAAACTCGAAGCTGAGAGTGCCTGAGCTTGGATACAATCTCTGCGAGAAAAGGAAAGGCTTAGTTCCCAGGGCGTTGGGGTTGCTTTTGAAAAAACGTTCGCGATACAAGGGTTTAATGGAGGAGTCGGAAAACAAGGAGCTAAAGCATGTTTACAACATGCGACAGGGAGCATTGAAATGGATTCTTGTCACGTGCTTTGGCTACTTGGGCTATCGGAACGCTAGGTTTGGCAAGGTCGACGCGCATATTGCAGTGTGCGCCTTTGCGCGTGACGTGCTGTTGAAGACAGCAAGGATGGCTGAAGAGCGCGGCTTCGAAATTATCCACGGCATCGTGGATTCGTTGTGGCTGAAAAAACCCGGAGCTTCACCGGAGGAAGTTGCGGAGTTTTGCCGTGAAGTTTCACGGGTTGTTAATGTTCCTTTGAATGTTGAGGGGAGATACCGATGGATTGTTTTCTTGCCCTCAAAAGTCTTGAGTGGAGTGCCTGTTTTGAACCGGTTTTTCGGTGTGTTTGAGACTGGTGAGATGAAGTTGCGGGGAGTTGAAGCTAGGCGCGGCGATACACCGTGTTTTGTTGCTGAGGCTCAGTTGGAGATGATTAAGAATCTTGCACAGGCCAATGACTTAAGGAGTTTTCAGGCGAAGATTCCGGAGGCTCTCCACTTGCTCGGAAGTTATGTTGACAGGCTTGTCGGAGGAGATGTCGATGTGTGTGAGCTTTTGGTTACTAAGCGGTTGTCGAAGGATCTTGGCGGCTACGCTCATGACGTTTTTCAAGCGATTGCAGCTAAGCAGTTGGAGAAAGCGGGTTTCGAAGTGTATTCTGGACAGACAGTGCAGTATCTGATTACTAATGGGCGGTCAAAATTCGGTAATGATCGAGTCGTTGCCGCTCAATTGTTAGACTCGCACGCGCATTACGACGTTGGAGAATACGTGGATATGTTGATTTCAGCCGCTGAAACGATTCTTGGAATGTTCGGGTACACGAAAGACAGATTGATGGTTGAAGCAAAATGCAGACAAAAGCAGCTTACACTATGATCAATCAGCAGCTAGCCCAGCAAGGACAACAACCCCTCTTTTCCGTGCAAGTCTATCGCTAGTCTTAATTAATGGAGATGTCATTGTATTTTTTTCACATCTGGGGTACGTAGTGGCACCGATTATCCGTATGGAACGCTTAACCAAAAGGTTCGGAAACCTAGCCGCAGTTGACCACCTGAGCTTGGAGATTGAGGAAGGAGAGATACTGGGGCTTCTCGGGCCTAACGGAGCAGGAAAGACAACTGCGATACTCATGCTTGCCACGGTCATTAAGCCCACAGAGGGCACGGCTCATGTGGGGGACTACGACATCAGGAAACAACCCGATAAGGTCAGAGGTTTGCTCGGCATTTGTTTCCAAGAGCCGAAAATGCTGTGGGTCAGTACACCATGGGACATAGTGAATTGGCACGCCAAAGTTTGCGGCATACCGACAGCCGAACGCAAGAAGCGGGTCAAGGATGTTCTGGAAGCTGTTGAGATGTGGGAAGCTCGTCACAAGACCGTCCACGCTCTTTCAGGCGGCATGCGCAAACGTGTGGAAATGGCAAAAGTGCTGATCCAGAAACCAAAGATAGCGATTGTCGACGAACCCACCGCTCAAATTGACATTGTGGGAAAACACAAAATCTGGAACATGCTATGTGAGATGCGAGATGAGGGAAGCACAATAATACTCGCTACGAACGAGCTCTACGAGGCGGACGTGCTTTCCGACCGCGTTGGGATAATACACAAGGGCAAACTGCTAATATGCGATACACCAAAGAAGCTGAAAGACAGCATCGTGGGCGGAGACATCATTGACATCCAGCTTGAGAACGATGCTCAACCAAAAGTGGTCGAACAGCTCAAGGGCTTCAAAGAGGTTGTGAAGGTCCTTCAAATTAAACCCTCCAATTTAAGGTTGTACTTGAACAAGGTTGAAGAAGTCGTCCCTCGTATCATGAACTCCCTCATGAAGAGCAACGTGCCCATCACTTCGGTGCATATGAGTGAACCGAGCCTTGATGATGTGTTCGCTCATTACACCGGCTTGACGATTGAAGAAGCGCAGAAAAGCGGAGAAAAGTCGTGACATGAACAAGATTCTCCTAGTCGTCGAGCGGGATGTACGGCTCTTCTTCCAATACAAGTTTCTCATCATCATGCGCGCGATCTGGTTTGTCTCCCAGATAGCGTTGTTCGGACTAATTGCCTCCCGCATGATAAGTGTACCGAATGTGGATTACTTTCGGTACTACGTGGCTGGCTTGTCGATCATGACACTGTATTCGGCCGCAATTTTTATCGGCTTCGACATCTACGAGGAAGCCGAGCATGGAGTGTTTGAGTATCTTCTCAGCTTACCGGTTTCCAGAAGACAGCTTGTGCTAGGCCGGTCTATAGGTGGTGGTTTGAGGTCTTTCATCTATGTTGGGCCGTTGATTGCCCTGTCCTTGTATGTCATAGGCACAGTTAATCCTTTAAACTTCCTTGTCTCGCTGTTTGCGCTTTTCCTATTCGCTTTCGGGGTCTCAGGCTTCAGTATAACTATGGCTGTCACGATCAAGTCGAGCGACAGGTTCGACATTCTCATGGGTGTGTTAGACGCGCTTATCGTGAGGCTTAGCACGGCTATGTATCCTTTGGCTATTGTGCAGGCAACCAACCCGCTCTATGGAAGTGTGGCATCATTGAACCCTGTCACGTTCGCATCAGACCTGTTTCGATGGGGAACGAACATCATCACCTTGGACAATCCTCTGCTGCCTTTGCTTGGCATAATCGCATTCTTCAGCTTCTTCACGTTTGTCGGCATCATCATCTACGATAGGCGCATTGAAGGAGGAGGCTGGCAGTGAAAGGCATTCTCTACATGGTTGAGCACGATTTTCGCAACTTCTTCCGCTACAAATGGTGGCTCGTGGGCTTGATCAGCATGAACTTGGCGGACTTGTTTATAATGGCAATAGTGTATAACAACATGCTAGCCGAAGCTGTAAAAGACCAGATCAAGAATTACTTCAATTTCTTCGCGCCAGGATTGGCAGTCACAGGTTTGTTTGCTTCTGCATTCATGATTGGACGCGAAATAAACATGGAGCGCAGACGAGAAGTGCATCACTACATGCTAAGTCTGCCCATGACCCGCTGGGAACTGGCAATCGGAAGGGTTCTGTCGGGCGGGCTAAGGGGTATGTTGTACATGATGCCATTGTTGTTCACATGCTTCTTTTTCGTAGGCTTCCCTTCAATACTCCAGTTCCTGATGATTTTAGGAGTGCTTTTCCTCCTTGCCGTCGGAATCTCTGGTCTAAGCATCGCCATAGCAGTCTCAACGTCCAGCCTTGAGAAATTCATAACCGCGAGAGGCCTCGTCTACTACACACTGTTCTTCTGTAGTAGCGTCTTCTATCCGCTTTCACTGATCCAGTCGCTTGGAGCAGAAGGTAAGTTTCCAGCGGTTCTCGTCACGTTGGCCGAGATGAACCCCCTCAGCAACGCTTCAGACATGATAAGGTCGTTCCTGCTCCCAGGCTTTGCACCGTTTGTCTACACTTCGATATTCAACGTCGTATCTTTTTCGTTGTTTTTCACGTTGCTTGCAGTTTTCGCCTACATAAAAGTCATTGAGCGCAAATAAGAGTCAACAAGATCGACAATGCCTTTTGAGCCGCTAGATGGGTTAAATTTATGAATATGACAGACGTATGTTCTTTCCTTCCTATTCGGAACCACCGACTTGAAGGTTAGCAGTAATGGGTGAAGTGAAGACCGTCTTTGAACCTGAGTCAGTCGTCCTAGTCGGCTCAAGCAGCATCAAAGAAAAAGTGGGTATGACTTCTCCACAACTCTTCAGCAACATTGTTTACAACGTGAAGAAATACTTCAGCGGCAAAATCTTCGTCGTTGACGTGGAGGAAAAAAGTAGCCAAATCAGTCTAGACAGGGCCGTACATGCTCCTGAACTGGCGGTGGTAATGCTGCCTCCTGATCAATCTTTGGTGCAGGCACGGAGGCTCGCAGAACTGGGTGTCAAAGCCTTCGTCCTAATTACGGGCGGCTACAAGAATCACCAACGCGAACAAATGCTGAGGCTGAAACAAAGATACGGCGTAAGGATTCTTGGACCCAACACGATAATGGGTGTGATAAACAGCGCCAATGGATTGAACACTACTTTTGAAAAGGGAATGATGCCCAAGAAAGGCAGCATCGCAGTGATATCCCAAAGTGGCGGAGTAGGCGCCTGTTTGCTAGATTGGGCTTGCACGTACAACGTTGGGATCAGCAAGTTTGCATTTATGGGCGACAAGATAGATGTCGATGATGTCGATCTGCTCGAGTATTTTGCCAAAGACAGGGAAACTAGAGTGATATGCCTCTACATGGAAGGAACGCGTGACGGGAGGAAACTCATCAGCGCTGCAGGAAAAATCGTCCGGCGAAAACCCATCTTGGTCTTGAAAGGAGGGTTGACTGAGGAAGCAGCGAAAAGGGCAGTCTCCCATACGAGCTCAATCGCAGGAAGGGACGAAGTCTTTTCGGCGGCTTTCAGAAAGGCAGGTATGATACGCGTTAAGGACATAGAGGAATTGTTGAACGCCGCCATCGCATTGTCAAAACAACCCCCAATGCTTGGAGACAACGTGGCTATCATCAGCAATGTCGGCGGACCGGCAATACTAGCAGCAGACGCTGTCGTCAGAAACGGGTTGAAATTAGCACCACTCTCGAAAAAAACTAAGACTGAGATCGAGAGACTCTATCCAGGTGTTGATGCTTCTAACCCGATTGACACAATCGCGGACGCGAAGGCAGACAGATACGCCAGAGTGCTTGATATTGTGCTCTCAGATAAGAACGTCGATGGGGTTTTAGTTATCAACATGTTAAAATCCACTTTCTTCTCACCCGAGGATGCTAGGACAATTCCCAAAGTTGCCCTCAAACACAGGGATAAGCCCACAGTGGATGTCCCCGCAGGCGGAGAAGATTTCGAAAAAGTCTACAGGGTAATAGGCAATTCGAAAGTGCCGCTCTACGGTTTGCCGGAGAAGGGCGTCAAAGCGTTGAAGATTTTGCGCACTTACGGATGCATTCTATCTAAGCATTAAATATATCTCATACATGCACACACTATTTCTCAGCGTCACCCTCGTCTAAGGTGAAAGAGTGACTCAACGGCGCAGACTATCCTATCCTGAGCTTAAGGAGCAAATCATCAGCTTTTGCGGACACATTGCGGGAGGGCCCAAGGTAGTAGCGATATGTATGTATGGAGATCATGCGCCAAGCCCCTCCAAATCAGAAACGACTGTGGAAATTGTGGCCGTCATATCGGATTTCCAGCCTCGACTCATGAGCTACGTGAAGACTTTCAACGGCAGGATAGCCGTTGTGCTCGCAGTCGATCAATGGGTTTTCGAGAGAGACATCGACAGAGGTTTCCTAGGTGAAGCTTTGGTGGGCGGATTAATCTTTCCTAATATGGCCTTGGTCAACGCAGAGTACTTTCACCTTCAGGAAGTGAAGCTGAAAAGACGTCTCGCGCGAGAGATGCTTGAGAGCCTGGTGCTCAACTATCCCGAGTTCTCTTATGGATTTTTCATACAGCCCGAATACTTCATGTATGAAGCAATGAATGAAAGAGCTCAACTTTTTCCTCCGAAGATGCGCGATCTACTCGTTCTCATGCACTCAAACACGCGAGATCAATTCCTGCAAGCCTCACTTCGTGGATACGTGGAAGCTTTGAGACAGCTCGAGTCGGAGAATGTCATCACGTTCTCGGACGGTTACGTTAGATTGTGCCATCGGTTTGTGGACAAAGCAGCAAAACAAAGACTGTTGTTCACCAATCTTTTCAAGAGCGGTCAGAGAAGATTGTTCATGTCGCTGCTCGGAGCGCTCCTTAGATTCTCCAATCTCATGCCGAGAAACATTGAGTTTCTACGGTCTCTCCAGAAGGGCTTCATGAGTTCGAAGACAACCGAGAGAATCGTTACCCCTGAAAACTACTTACTCATTCCGACAGCCTCAGGACTTGTGCCCTTCACCAGTAGACTTGATATTCAACAATTTGCTAGGAAAGTGCTCGCCGCAGGGAATGATGTGGATGTGAAGACCGTGCGGATGGGGGGAATCTTGAACGATGTGTATCTAGTCAAGTTCTTATTCGTGGGCACCGAGAAAACGGTCGTTGCCAAGCGATTCAGGGACTGGTCCAACTTCAAATGGTTTCCACTCACTTTGTGGAGCGTAGGAACTCGACGTTTCTCGGTTTCGGGGCGCTCGAGGCTCGAAAAAGAATGTGCAATGAGTCAACTGCTGTACTCCGAGGGTTTTTGCGTCCCGAAATTGCTCCATGTAAGCCCCAGCGAACGTTTGATCTTCAAAGAATACATCGATGGCGAGGGCCTTGACAGAATCGTGCGAAAGATCGGTTCTTCTAAGAGCGCTGATGATGTCACGAAGGGTCTCGAGTTGGTGGCCAAAGTCGGTGAGACTCTCGCGAGGGTTCATGCTCTGGGCGTCGCCCTAGGTGACACCAAGCCAGAAAACGTCGTCGTGACGAGCCATGGAAAAGTGTGCCTCCTCGATTTCGAGCAAGCTTCAAGACGTGGTGACAAGGTCTGGGACGTTGCGGAGTTCCTTTATTATGGAGGTCACTACATTCCTCCATTTGCTGACGTGACAAGGGCGGAGTCAATCGCAAAGGCTTTCATCAGAGGATATATCAGTGCGGGCGGCAACGTTGGCGTTGTGAAGAAAGCGGCAAACCCGAAATACACCAAGGTCTTCAGCATCTTCATTTTTCCCCATCACATGCTGGCGATTTCAAATGTCTGCAGAAGAGCAGACAAAGGCGTGATATGAACATGGTGAAGAACGTTACCTCTTTGACGTTTTACGGAGGCATCGGCGAGATTGGCGGCAACAAAATTCTGCTTAGAGATCACGACACTAGGGTTTTCTTCGATTTCGGTATGTCCTTTGCCATGAAGAAAAAATTCTATTCACCACCTTTTCTGTCTCCGAGAAGCGAAAGGAGCCTGCAAGAACTCGGAATTCTCCCCAGATTGGACGGCACCTACGTCTTCGATCAGAAAGAGCCAAGCATTAATGCAGTCTTTCTTTCTCACGCGCATCTGGATCATTCAGCCTACCTTTCGTTCATCAAGCGTGAAATCCCCATCCACTGCGGAGAAGCCACGAAAACCATACTGGAATCGCTGAGTAAAATGCGAAGAGCCGATTTAGAGTTCAATATCAAGGGCCTGTCTTTCCAGAGTTTCAGGACGGGCAGGAAGGTGAAGATCGACGATCTGGAAATCGAACCTGTCCACGTTGACCACTCGGTTCCCGGAGCATATGGTTTCCTGATTCACACGTCCAATGGTAGCATCGTCTACACGGGAGATTTCAGACTCCACGGTGCAAAGAGTGAGATGACGATGGACTTCGTTTCCAAAGCAGAAGACGCTGACCCTGTGGCCGCAGTCACTGAGGGTACGAACATGACTGGAGCCTCGATCTCGTCCGAAAAGGAGGTTGAAGACAAGCTGGAAAGTATCGTGAATCAGGCAGACGGTATTGTGCTTGCAGAATTCGCCTATGCCGACGTGGACCGGTTGAACAGCTTCCACAGAGCTGCAAAGAGGAACAATCGCTGCCTGGCTGTTTCACTAAAGCAGGCTCACCTATTGAACGCATTGCGCAAAGACAAAGCCCTAAGCATCCCAGACCCGAGTGATAAGAATGTTCTGATATTTCGAAAGTCGAAGAGGCGGGAAAACGCTTGGGAGAAAGAAATCGCCAAACAATATACAAACAAGATGGTTGATGTGTTCGAAGTTTCGAAGCAACAGTGCAAAGTAGTATTAGCAATGTCATTCTATGATCTAGAAGAGCTTGTTGAAATCCAGCCCGAACCTGGGAGCTGCTATGTCCTGTCAGCCTCGGAACCTTTTAACGAGGAGATGGAGATCGACTACGAGAAACTCGTAAACTGGCTCGCGCATTACGGTCTTCCTCAATATCACGTTCATGTTTCAGGACACATCATGCCGCTCCAACTGCGAGGTATTCTCGCAGAGATTCGAGCCAAAAAAGTCTATCCTGTCCACACTGAAAGAGGAGAGCTTTTCGCGAAGTTCATGAAGAATCTGAAGAGCGAAACAGTCCTGGTCGAGAAAGGGAAAGAATACAGGATTTAGGTATCGCGACAATGTTATGATCAATATTGATGGATAATTCTTAGTCCCTGTTGTGTACGATGATTCATAACGTATAATTGTCCGCGCAGACTCTCCGCACTTAGGATTGAGATGCAGAAGAAGGCGCCAACCCGCAGCAGAATCCTGCTGATGTTTCACAGTCTAGGCTTAAGCTGTCTAGGAGGTTCGATCTTTCTTCAAATTCTAGTTTTCGCCGACATCGCTCAACACGGATATTTCATGGCAGTGGAGCGAAACCCTGCTATTCTAGCATCTGAGATATCGCTGACGGGTTTGGCGCTCGTCTACTTCGTGTACGTGTATCAACGTTTCATCCGCTCCATCCGATAAACGTCTGGTAGAATCACTCATTCGCGAAAAATGAGCCGGATCCATGCTATTTTCTATGCAAATTTTCCGCGGCGATGAAGGTCATGCCATGTTCAGTCAGCGTTTTGGCTGTTAGGTTGACTGCTTCGTGTTTGTCGAGATAGTTTCTCAGCAGTTTTGGCATGAGCTTCTTTGCGATTATGTCTTTCTTGGGGATGAAGTAATCGAGTATGTCTGAGGGGTGTTCTCTTTTGCTGTCGATCGTGGGGTTTCCGCCTTCGTGCTTGGCGCTTATGTTCTTGACATGATCTGCAAGTTTGACGAGTTCTTGGGTTCTGTCGTAGGGTTGCCGTACTATGCTCTTGTAAGCCTCAGTGATGTGATGTTCGAGTCGAACCATGTCTTCAAACCCGAATGCCTTTCGTGCGTGTGCGGTCAACTCTATCGTTTCGTTGTTTACCGAGTTTGAAAGGTTGAACCCGATGAGAGGCGTCGCCCCGTCTTCTTTGCTGAAGAGCTTCGCGGTCATCAGCGTCCACAGTATCGAGTAGGGATTGTCGTTGCCGACGAAGACGGATATTTTGAATTCGATGTCTATTCCAAGCTTCCGCATCCAGTACCCAAGAAGGATGGTTCCCGGGTTGGTGTTCAATACCTGCGGGAGCCCGTACTCGGTGTAATAGTGGAGAAACTCTTCGATCCACTTGAGCGAGTACTCGTTTGGAGCGCCGACTCCTCCGAAGTAGCCCGTAATGGTGTCCGGTCCGCCCAAATGCACATTAATGGGTTTGCCGTCTGGTCCGGCAAGTGTGCCCTTCGTGTCGAGAGTTTGCACGTAAGAGGCTCCTACTATCTGCATCGCCGCTGCAAACGCGAGGATGTCGCCGTCTTCGACCTGTTCCTTCATGGATCTTACCCGAATGTAACGGCTGGGCATCAGGTTCCGCTGTTTTATGGCATGCTTGGCTTCCGCTATCAGCCATGGGAAAAAGTTGAACGCGCTGATTTCAAGCGTGACGGCGAAGGATTCGTCGAATCTGGTGGATTTTGCTTTGTTTCCCAGGATTCTTTTCCTGTAGTCGGTTATGCTGATGAATGCTTCTCTGTCGCGTTGCTTGATGAGCCATTCTAGATCCTTGACAAAAGGTGATTTTCTCTTCTCCAGGCGTGCGATGATGTTTTCAAGTTTCCTCGATTCTTTTGCCCGGCGGTTGATCTCCTCTGGACCACCGTATTTGTCGAGTATTTCTAGGAGATGGTTTACGAGTGCATTGTCTTTTCTGGCGAGAAAACGATTGATTTCCTTCAGGGTTTGCTCACTGATTTGCAGTTTTTCTCTGAAGTTCGCCATGTGTTTTGACTCCGGATGGCGTTAATGTGAAGTCTGAGTTGATTTAAGCATTTCAGCATCAGAAGTTTCGTATTGTCGAGCAATACGGCAGATGAGATTCTTATATATTGACGACGTGTCATGATTGTCCAAGAGTGCAGAAAAGGACGCATGCCTATGGAACGCACCGGCGATTGGACAAGGAAGGAACTTCAGGAGACTCTCCGTCCGCTCAAGGCGGTGACGGTTCCGGTTAACAGGTTCATCGATGGGAAGCAGTTGGTTCTGGATCTGAGCGAGATGGAAAGGATCCTCAAGCGAGCTCGACTGATCGCTTTGGGCGAATGTGGCTGCCGAAAGAGAGTGGGTGCATGTTCCGCTCCTCTTGACGTGTGTTTGAGTCTGGACAAGAAAGCCGAAGATTTCGTTAAGCAGGGTTCCTCGAAAAAGGTGTCGCTGGATGAAGCTTTAGACGCTTTGAAGCGTTCACATGAGGCGGGTCTTGCGCACCTGTCGTTCACGTTTGAAGGGGCGAAAGAGCCTGAGGTGATCTGCAGCTGTTGTTCCTGCTGTTGTCACTCCCTTTCGGGTTTGGTTAGGTTCGGCTTCGCCGACGCCATTGTTGAAAGCAAATACGTGGCCCTTAACGATTCCGAATCATGCATAGACTGTGGTGTATGCGTTGACAGATGCCATTTCAGGACGCGAAGGATGGAAAACGGCAAGATGATTTATGACAGAGCCAAGTGCTTCGGTTGTGGTCTATGCGTCAGCAAGTGTCCGACTGGATCGATCAGCTTGGTGGCTCGGTAGCAGGGATTATGGGTCCTATTCGTTGAATTGCATGAAAAAGAAGATATAATAGCCGCATAAAAGATAGCCGCAGAGGCTGCCATTGATGTATAAACCTGAGGGTATTCTTCCTGCGCTTGTCACTCCCTTCACGGACGACGGCAAAACTGTTGACGACGAAAGGTTGCGTTTTCTGGTAAACCACTGCATCGAGAAGGGAGTGCATGGCGTTGTTCCGTGCGGCACGACGGGCGAATTTGTTAATCTGACGCTTGAGGAGAGGAAACGGGTCATAAAGATTGTGATTGACGAAGTGAACGGTCGGGTTCCCGTTGTTGCCGGAACAGGTGGAAGCGGCACTTATGAAGCTCTGGAGATGACGAAGTACGCCAAGGACGTGGGCGCCACCGCCGCCTTGATTGTGACGCCTTTCTACTTGAAACCTGCGGATCGAGGGATCTACGAGCATTTCAGCACGATCGCTGGAGAGGTTGATCTGCCCATTATCCTCTACAACATTCCGCAGTGCACCGGTTTGCAGTTGCCGTGGCAGATGGTTGAAGACCTGGCTCAGATTCCCAACATCGTGGGAGTTAAGGATAGCAGTGGACAGTTGAGCTTTATTCTGGCTGTGCTTGAGAAAGTAAGGGATAAAATCAACGTTTTGTGTGGACACGACGAGGTTGTCGTGGGCGGATTGGCGGCTGGATGTTCGGGCGCCATTCTGGCGAGTGCAAACGTGATACCCGATGTTTGGGTGGAGTTGTACAATCATGTAAAGAATGGTGAACTGCAGAAGGCGAGGGACTTGCAGTACAAGGTGCAGAAGATCGCCCGCATAATAGCTGGCAGCGGCGCGGTAGGCACGAAGGCGGCTTTGAACATGATGAAGATAAAGGTCGGTCCGGTGAGGATGCCGTTGAGCGTGGGAGGCGAGCTTTCGTATGAGGCACGCGAAGAGTTGCGGTTGGATCTGGAGAAGATCGGAAAGATCGAACCGAAGCCGGTGACGTTCGAGATCACGGAGAAACCAGTTGAGGAACGTTTCAGAGCGATAGATGTCACGCCTGAGGTCATAAGGGACTTTAAGCTTCGGGTGGGTGAAGCGCTAGCGGGAGGCGGCGCGGAGGTCGCTCATATCGACCTCATGGTCGGAAAGAAAGACGGTCCGCTTGGTGAGGCGTTTGCGAAGGCGAAAGCTGTTCCCACGGTAGGTCATGAGCCTCTTTTGGCTATTTTGGAGCCGAACCTTCAGGTCAAACCCGTTACCCTTATTGTTCCAACGGTGACAATCACGGGCATGCGGCAGGCGAGTATGGTTTATGGTCCGGCGCAGACCGCGGTTGCGAAGGCTGTTGTGGACAGTGTGGCTGATGGGACGATTCCGAAGGAGGCTGTTGAGGATTTGATGATTATCGCCAACGTGTTCGTTCATCCGTCAGCCGTGGACAGGCAACGGGTTTACATCAACAATTACAAGGCTATGCGGCACGGTATACGCAAAGCAGTCGAAGGCAGACCCTTCGTGAGCGAATTGATCGAGAATAAGGATAGATCGAAGCATCCGTTCAAGTACACGCCCTAGTGAAAGCCTTTGACGACTGATACGATAGCCGAAGGCGACTACATTCTCTTGTACGTTGGACCACGAAAGACCTATCTCATCAAGGCGGAGGCGGGCAAGAGTTTCCACACTCACAAAGGGTTTGTGAACCTCAACGACGTTATCGGCAAAGCTTACGGGTTGAGAATCAGCAGCAGTCTCGGCTTCGAATTCATCATTTTGAGGCCACAGTTGAGAGATTACATCATGAAATCGGCGCGGCAGACTCAGATAACCTATCCCAAGGACATCGCGCTAATCGTGATGTTTAGTGGCGTCGGTCCAGGTAGCAGGGTCGTGGAGGCTGGCACTGGTACAGCGGCTTTGACGTTGGCTTTGGCTCATTACGTCAGACCAAACGGGAGGATCTACAGTTACGAGGTTAGGACTGAGTTTCTTGAGACTGCGGAGAAGAACTTGAACCGCGCGGGTTTGCGTGAGTCTGTGGAGTTAAGGAACAAGGACATTACCACAGGTATTGAAGAGACTGGCGTAGATGCGGTTGTTCTGGATTTGGCGGTTCCTTGGCTCGTGATTCCACATGCATATTCAGCCCTAGGAGCCTCTGGCGCGCTGGTGTCCTTCAGTCCAACAATAGATCAGGTTGTGAAGACGGTTGAAGCGCTGAGAGAGAACTCGTTTTTCGACATTGAGACCGTTGAGTGTTTGATGCGTGGAATGCAGGTTGAGAGAGGAAAAACACGGCCACAAACATTGATGACGGCGCACACGGGGTACATCACGTATGCGAGGAAAGCTGTGGGCGATCGCACTGAGAAAGAGGCGGAATAGAGCTGTTCTTCGGTTCTATCCACGCTCTTTCTCTGCGAATAGGGAGATAGGGAGAGCAGAACCAATCTCTATCTTCTGCACTGTCACGGTATTCTTGAGTGTGCATAGGCATGTGGGGCACAATTTGCGCCCCCGCTTGTATGCATATATCTCCTTACAGCGCATGCAGACTTGCACAGATGTAAGGACTCTTTGGTCGGGTTCCAGCGCGTTCTCCTGATCAAGTTGGGTTGCAGTCACTGGTCTACGCCTCCCACTGGGCCGCATAATACTAGAGCGTGCTTCCGAGGTTAATGCTATGCTTTAGAACATGATCGTACTACAATCTAGTACGGGGCAGGCCAGACTGATGGTCTAGGTGGACTCCGTATTCTCCTTTTCACCACCACGTATCCTGCCAAAGCGATGGTCAAGCTCACTGCAAAAATCTCCAACCCTCTGAAAGGATTATCCTGCTTTATCATCAGGTCTTGACCTGAAAGAGAAGTGCGGAAGTCCGACCTGGATGGGTCTTTTCCGAGGAAATCGAGGGATGGTCCGGCGGCTGCAAGCAGAGGTCCGAGAGTGAACACGACTCCCAGAATGACGGCAACGATTGCGTAGGCTATGGTTTTCCTCAATCGGCGTTCCTCTTAGCATAGCAGTTGGCGAGGGGGAATTTAGTTCTACTTTTTAGAACAGCGCGTGCACGCGTCAGAATGGTTTCGCCCTCCATAATCTGATGGTTTCAACCCAAAACGCTGCGATTGCTATGACCGCGAAGAGGAGAGCGTAGAAATTCACGCCGATTTGCCCGATGAACGCTAGAGTCAAATACGCGGCCAGCATGGTTGAGAACAGGATTGAATAGAAGAAGTATCTGGGGATGATGACGCGTCCTATGTGTGTGAAGAATTTGAGGATGCCGACTTTCACTTCTTCTTTGAGGACGTATTCGCCTGTGCTCTTCTTCTCGACCAAGCCGAGGTCGTTCAGTTTCTCAAGGTGATGAACCGCTATGCTGGGGCTGGAGAAACCCAGATTCCGTTGTACGGCGCGTATTCCCACTGTTCTGGACGGTTGCTGAAGAAGATACCAGTAAACAAGTAATGTTTTGCCTTTCAACTGAGACTCAATCTTGTCCAAGTCGCGGACGTGTGACGGTTCGGTCACGCCGGTCGCCATGTACACTTAAGCAATACACATTATAAAAGCGTGATTTTGTTCTTCATCATAGGATTTCGACTGGCTGGTGCAGATCTTGATTCAATCCCTTTATCGTCTTCTAAGACTTCACCGACCTAATCGTGGCGGAAATCGTGAAAAAAGCCATGGCAACAGTCACACAGAATCACCTTCTTGGCCCCCAAACGCTCATGATTGAGAGAGGGTTAGGCTGCGGGTACAGAGCAATAGTGTCGCTCCACAAAGACTACACGGACTACAAGAAATTCTTGGAATGGTTGAGACATTTTCCTTTTCTCGGAAAATACAGCATCGAAGGCTTCCTCATAAACTTGGATGCCGAGGTTCGTCTGAAGCCCTTACGCTTTCGACGCTGGCGTCTCATCTCTTGCAGGTAGATCCCGAAATAATGCAAAAATAAAACATCGTCGGGTGGACGTCAGTCTTGTGCAAAGTAGAACATCTTTGCCGTCCGTGTAACTCTGAGATTTCATCCGGCAAGTCAACCTAATGCCTTCTCGTCATCCGGCAAAAAACAATACGCAAGCCAACAATAAAAAACATTCGTCACTCTCTGAATCAACCCCATCGAACTCGCTGTATCTGCAAAGTGTATCAACAAAGCGTATTGACACGCATAGAGAAGTCAAATCAACTCACAAGACCCCAACGCCGCACCCAGTCAGTAACCTCCAACACTGATATTTACACGTTTGAATTCAACTTGTGGTTGTTGAAGGTTTTTATATATTCCCTGACAGTCATCTTCACTACAAATGCTCTCAAAAAAAGACGAGAAGCAACTGATCCAAGACCTCAGAAAAAGAGGAATAGGAGTCTCAAGAACAGAAGACATGCTGGCAGAAGAACTCAGAAAAAAGAAACTCCCCTACCAACGACAAGTGAGAATCGGCATGTACCGCGTTGACTTCTACATCCCCCCATCAATCGTGATAGACGTCGAAGGACCACACCACGAAGAATTCTCCCAGTCCCTTCGCGACATCAAACGGCGAGAACGCCTCGAAAGCAAAGGCTACCACCAGTACGTTTTTTCAGCCCAGGAAGTATACGAGAACCCAAGACGGTACGCAGAACTTATCGCGAGCGAATACGAAAAGCTCAGCATGAAAAACACTCAAGAGACTGCGCCGAAATAACTGTGTGTGCATCGCCTCGAGAACATGGATTCTGTATTCATATTTTGATTTCATAAGGCAGTTAAGTATCCGCAGGCAACCTCAGTGTCGCGAAAGTTGGAGGATGAACCTTGAAACAACAAACCACCATCAAGCAGAGAAAAGCTCTGGAAGCCAAAATGAGCAAAGTCTTCCATGAAAACATCAAGTCTCTCTCGTCAGAATTGCAGAAAATCTTGATAGACGACCTAGTCACAGCCTTTCAAAATAGAATAAACGTGCTTAACCGCGTACAGAGGAAAAGGAGCTACTAACGGAGACTAACTAGGAAAAAGACGTAGTTTGAATCCATAAAAGCTTTATATAGAAAAGCAAGAGATATGGCGAAAAGAGGTTTGGATGATGAGACGTTCCAAGCTGGA
>Ga0153916_10000256_pt1 | contig 34841 bp, 51 predicted proteins | sample Opewatmetagenome_FD_109642 | JGI IMG/M metagenome (GOLD analysis project Ga0153916, IMG submission 109642) | Freshwater wetland microbial communities from Ohio, USA - Open water 3 Core 3 Depth 4 metaG | ecosystem: Environmental > Aquatic > Freshwater > Wetlands | place: USA: Ohio, Lake Erie...
GTCAACTCCTTCGCGTATTCCACACTATACTGAACTGCCATTGCTTTCTCCTCATGGGAAAGGTCCCCTCCCGGAGTTCACCGGGAGAAAGGTTAAGGTTAGGTTACGCCTCGGTGCACTCGATCTCGACGACACCCTCATCGAGGACCCGGGTCGCTCCGAACTGGCAGAACGCCCAGGCCTGGGTCGAATAGTGCTTCGTGGGAAGCTCATCGACCCGCGTGATGATCTCTTGCGACCAGCCTAACTTCATGGCCGGCTGCGCCCATGCCAGGTTGTAGCGATAGGTCGCCTTGGGCAGGAGGTTGCACCCGATCCATTCAAACCCCATGAACCGGGTCACCACTCCATCCATCATCGCCCGCACGCTATCGACGTATTGAGAATTCTTGATCTCGGTCACGTTTTCCAGCAGATAGGCGAGCTGGTCAGGGTAATAGATGAAGTAGCGGGGAACTCGAGGGCTCACGTTCGCCTTGTCGAGCTTCGTCTTTGCGGCGATCACCTTGCCGAGCGTTAGGCTCGCAGATCCGTGGACGATCTTCTGAGCCGAGGGAAGGGCCACCGGGGTCCCTCCGGTCACTCCCTCGTAGGCGTTACCCCGCGCCGCAGCGATGACTGCGTTATCTGCAGCGACACCGAGCGCCCAGGAGAAGTTGCGGATGTAATCGGAGGTCGGATCGATCAGCATCTTGAGCTTGTCCGGCCTGTCGATCAGATCTGCCACTTCCCAGGGAACCATCGAGAGCTTCCGGCGGGTGTGGGTTTGGAAGGTATAGTTGGTATCGGTGTGACGGGATTGGATCTGCGCTGCGGCGGTGGCGGCGAGGATGTCCACATAATCCGAGTCACCCACTATGCCCCGCTGAACGGAGACCGCTCGCTCCAGGACCGATCCCTCTTGCTGGAACTTGCTGACCAGGGTGTCATGAAACTGCTGGACAAACGCCTGGTCGATAGTTACATCAGCCATCAGACAATCCTCCAAAAGTATGGTGCTATCTTATTCTCACCGGGGATAGTCTGATGTCATCATCAGGTCCGCCTTGACCTTGCGGGGTCCACTCGGACGGCTTGCCCGTCAGCAGTCAGGCCTTCGATAAGAAGGTAGTCTGGCTTGGGGTGGGATTTATGGCCTGCCGACCGGTGCTGCGTTCGGCTTGCCAGGATATGCGATTTGATAGAGCTTATTGACCTCCAGTATCGCCCTCTCATGATCCGGAGAGCGTTGATCGTTGTAAGGATGTTTCCGATCGGCCTTGATCCTGTCGATCTCCTTCCGGGCTTCCAGGATTCGATCCTCGCCCATGCCCTCACCGGAGATGTAGTCGGCCTCTGCCAGCATGGCCCCGATCTTGGACAGAAATTCGAGAACCACTGGCTGATCCAGAGCTCCAGTTAGGCCGAGAGCCTTGACCACTTCCGGACCGCCGATGTCCGGATCTTCCACAATGGCCTCTGCCAGGGATACATTGTAATCGTAATTCGCCCCCCACTTCTTCTTGAGCTCCTCCCGGCGTGCCTTCACCTCCTGCTCGTACTCCTCGGCCAAGTCAATCTGGAATTGCAGGTGCTGGGTGGAAAGGTTTTTGGCCTGCCTCTTGCTGAGACCTTCCCGATGCGCGGTCTCCCGAAACCACTTCTCATATCTCTCATTCCACTGGATCTCGGGAGGAAGATTCGACGGATGATCGATCTCATAATCCTCGAATTTCTCGGGACGCCCGAGTTTCGTGTAGATCTCATCCCAGGCCTTCTGTGACTCTTCCGGAGGGAGATCCTCTTTCGGCAAAGGGATGCGACCCCCCATCATCTTCTTGGTTTCAACGAGGCTCTTGGCCACGTCTCCCCATCCGTTCATGGTCTGGAAGACTTCCTCTTTCCGCAAGTCCTCGGGGATCTCGGCTAACTGCTGGTCATTCAGTGGCATAAAGTTCCTCCTTGGGTAATCTCATCAAGTCTCTTTCACCCATTTCTCCCGCATCCTGGCCATATAGTCCTCGAAGGCCTCCGGGGAATGGGCGATCTTCATCATCGACATCGCTTCCAGGACGACGGCCCGTTGACCGGATACATAATCTCCAGTTTCATCGCGCATGACGTACCGGTTGAACCAATAACTGAGAACCTGTTGGCCAGACGAACTCTCGAAGGCTTCCCGGAAGGCGACAGCCAGTCGATAGGTATCGTCCTCCCTCGGCGCGGCGGGAATGGGAGGGATTTCGGGTTTAGGAATTTGCTTGTTTTTATGCGTCATACCGTTTCCCCAATTCTTTCGGGTTCATCCTTCGATCATCCACGAAGAGCGCCATCCCTCTCGCTTCGGATCGGATCTCCGCAGTGCGGGTCGGATCTGCCGAGATCCTGCGCTGCTCTTTCTTCAGCCAATTTGCTATTCCGATGAAGCCGTACTGGGTGTCGATTATCTCTTTGGGTTTTAACCATTTCGTCAGTTGAACCATCTTTCCCTTTCTCATGCTCCCGCAGGAGCCCCTCCGCCACCCATACTCGCCACCAGTTGCTCGATCTCCTGGGGCGAAACCCCGCTGGTCGCTTCTTTCAATGGCCCAAGGGCTGGACCGATCTTGCCGAGGCTCTCCATCATGCCTTGCGTCTGGAGTTGTCTCGCAATGGCGGCCTGCGCTGCCTCCCTGGCGTCCTTGATCTTCTTCACCTCATCCTTGGTGTTCACGAACTTCGAGGGAAAGCCCATGAGCGGAGCGAAATAGGGGACGATCTCGAACCAGTTGATCCAATCGAGCACGGTAGGATCGAGCTTCCAAACGGGAATGAAGATCTCCAAGAAACGTTGGAAAGCATAGATCTCACCTGCCCGCTGCGCCCGGGCCATCGGTCCCTTGTATTCGATGTCGATCCAGGAGCCGTATTCCTCGATCACTTCGGCGGGAGCTCGCGGCAGGACGCCGTTTCGGTAGAGGATCCCGAAGATCCGCTCGATCAGGGGATTGAGGAATTCCACGATGATGGCTCCCAGGGTCGGGCCGAGCATCCTCTGCATGAGCTCATAGCGGACCGCGACCTCGGTGGCCGTCATCTGCGGCCCTTCCTGGAGTTGTAGCTGATCGCCATAGAAGATCCTGCGGATCTCGGTCTTGAGTTCCATCTCCTTGAGTTGGGCGACATCGAGGCGGTTGGTGAGAGGGACCGGCTGGAGCCCGGGGAACTTCTGCACCGTGGTGACTCCCCTTGGCTCCAGGTGGATCTTTCCGATCACGGCGTTGAGCTCCTTCATCATCGGAGGATCGACCATCTTGGCCCAGGCAGCCAGAGAGAGCTCGATCGCCTTGTTTAGGGTCTTGACTTCGGGCAGACCATCAGATCCGGGCCCTCCATACCCGTAGACCTCTCCGGGTGGCTTCTCCCACCGGTCAACGAGATAGGGCATCTCCGGGTAACCCTTCTCTTCGAGGAGGATCTCCTCCCCGGGCAGGAAGTAGACAGAGGCGAAGGGCATTCCGAGCGGACCTTTCATGCCGTATTGCCTCTCGGTGCGAGGATAGACGGCATGGACTACGGGGATCTTGTCCAGCGGGTTCTTGTCGTAAATCTCCTTCACCTTCTTGCCGGCCCGATTCGGCCAGGTCTCCAGGATCTTGCGGGCCTCCAGCTTGTGCGGCCGATACACCGTGTCCACGATTCCCTCGAAGTTCTCGGCGATGGCATACTCCCCGATCGCGTGCTCCTTGAACCAAAGGCCGGAGAACCCTCGGGTCTTCGTCTTCTTCCTCCGCTCATCAACATACATACAACCCTCTGCGAAGGCCACCAGTTGCAAGAAGTGGACGTTGACCTCACGGTAGAAAACGGAGTGATTGAGCACGGCATGGGCGAAAACCGAGGACTCATCCTGCCATCTGCGAACTACGGGCAGTTGGTTCAGCTTCTCGCTCCCCGTCTCGAAGTTGAACCAGGTCGCAGATTGAGGACAGATGGCGGAGGCAATGGAGGCGGCCAGTTTGCGGGCCTCGAAAGGAGCTGTGGAGGTATAGAGACCTTCCATCAGGTTCGATCCAGGTTGCCGATCAAAGAGGCTGCTCTTAGCCAGGGGCCGAATGTAGGTGGCGATTTCCCTCCAGTGAGGGCGGTAATAATCGAGTTCCCCCTGGAGTTGTTGATTCATCAGTTTCAATGTCTTTATCGAGGCCGCCATTATCTTACCCCATCAATCCTTTCCTGGCCCCGCTTGGCCGGAGGAATCCCAGGTTCACCTGCTCGGCCAGGGGCGAATAGGTTCCCGCCGGCGTGGTGGTTGTCTTCTCCGCGGCCGCTGCCACCTGGCGTTCGTCCCTCTTCATTGCCTTCTTCAGTTCCTCTTGCTGTTTCTTGGCCAGTTCGATGCCTTCCTTCTCGGCTTTCTTGGCCTTCTTCTTCTGCTTCTCCTCCTCCTCTTCGCTTTCCTTCTTCGCCCGCCAGGGAGCGATCAATCCCATGCCGAGCGATTTGCCGATTCCATTGCCGCCCATCTCAAATGCCCTCCTTCATGTCAACCGTGATGATGAGGCGATCTTCGGACGAGAGTTCGACCTGGATGCGTTTCATAACCTGAACGGAGATGTCCGCCATGATCCGGGAGAGACTGCCTTCCACTTCCAATTTAGCCTGATCCCAGGCTTTTCTGACGGCTTCTTTTATTTCGCTCTGGATCGCCTTATTTACCGCATCGAGGTACACTGTATCCTTAGACAAATCTCTTCCTCCTCAATAGGATTCAACATCGATCTCCAAGGTTTTCTCCCTGTAGTACCGATTTTCTTTCACTACCGCATCTTCTTCCCGGATTCCTGCCGATACGCCCTCCCAAGTGGCCACCACAGGCATTTCCTCTGGGAAACGCAAGAGGAAGGTCCTTAGTTCTCCTACTGTCATTGTCAGATCTGAATCTGAAGATAATTTGAAAGGTTTCATTACGCCCTTTCCGGCAATTTCTTGCCCTTCGCTTCCTCCAGGTGCATCAAAAGCATCTTCGCGCTCATCCGGGTTTTGGTCTTCAGGCCCTTCCTCTTCTTGCCGAGTTCGGCGCCGAAGAATCGCCTTTCTCTCTCACTGGTGATCGGGGTATGCTTTCTGCCGCGCTTAGCACATGCTGCGGTGGTCATGTTTTCCTCCCACCTGTCCACTCGGTCCAGGTCCCATCGAACCTGCTGAGCATCCAGACCATGAAGAGAAAAAGACCTAAACAAAGTAGGCTGAGGATCGAAATCAGGGAGACAAGTGCGACTATCCCGATGATCTTTATCAAAAAGGCCTCCAATCGGAGCTCGCCTGCTCTCCCCTCTCCCAAACCGGCTTCTTGTAACCATAGTCCGGTGCGAAGATGTTGAACTGACTCTGATAATGCTCCTCCTCCCTTGGCGCTTGGGCATGATACGCGATTCCGGTCCGCTGGGCCGCGAGGAAAAGGTAGTTGAGGGCATGGCGGTAATGATCCGGACCGAGTTTCCGATAGCGAAATTCCTGGGATCCCGTCTCTGGATCCTCTTGGAGGACCTTGGCCAGGTTGCTGCAATGGCGGGCAAACTCCTCCACTTCGCTCGATCTCCGAGGAAGGATCAGGCTGCCCGGGCTGGTCACCAGGCGGTGAGTGGAATCGCAGGCTTCGGTCCTACGGATCTTCACGATGCGATGCTCCTCATCCCACTTGTCCCCCGGATAGGTCTGCTCCACGTAATCGCAGAGGTAAATCGGATACGTCTCCTGGGCCATGAAGTCCTTCACCGCCCGGGTTTCCGGTTCCATGTCAAATACCCCCATGCTCACATTGAACCTCCGGGCGATGTCATGGATGTCGTTGAAGCTCTCTACCCGTGCCAAATAGAGGATCTGGAGGACCTGCGGATCGGCAGGCTTGAGGCCGACCAGGACGTGGAAATCCCGCTGGCCGACATCGACTCCCATGCAGCAAGGGCCTTTGCTCTGGATGGCCATCGGATCGATCCGGCAACACTTGAGGACCTCCTCCATGGCGAGGCGATTCTCGGCTGCAATGTAGGCCATCCCGAGCTTGGAGTTGTATACCTCGGCCAGGTTGCCACGGGGGGGATTCTGGTAGGCCTGGAGGATCGTGGCGGGATCCACGAAGGGAGAGTTAAGCTGGCTGATCCACCAGCCGACGACTGATCGATCTGAATATCGGGGCACCCAGCGGCCGTTGCTTGGCTGGATCTCCTCGTGGCAATGTCGGCAGACACGCAAGAACTTGCCGGTCGAGGTCTCCTGGAGGCAGTTGGGGAAGTCGAGCTCCAGGCAGGTCTCGGTCCGGCACTTCGGGCAGGGGATCATCCAGACCCTCTGATCGCTCTGCTCGTACAGGACATCGATGCCATAGTCCGGGATGGTGGGCGTGCTGACGTAGATCTCCTCCTTGACGGTGGAATGACCCAACCGCTCCAGGGCAAGGTCGATCATCGGCTGATCCATCTCATCCATTTCATCGAAGACGATCCGGTCCACCGGGATCGATTTCAACTGGGAACTTGACCGCTTGATCCCCTCGATGCGGGTCGTGGATCTGGCACCGCGGAAGTAGAGCATCGAGGACCTGATCCGCTTGATCGAGACCGCATCGGTGGATACTCCCTCGAACCACATCTGATTGAGCTCCATCAGAGGCCCGAACCGGGCCCGGGAGAAGTCGCTGACCTCATTCTGCGTAGGAAAAAGATATAAAACTCCCTGGGGGTATTTGCCTGAGAGGTGGCCATAAAGGGTCTTGAGTACGTTGACTTCGGTGATTCCGACCTGGGCTCCCTTCTTGAATACCTGCCGCGGGCAATCCTCCAGAAACATTCCCTCCTCATACTCATGGCCCTCCCAAGTGAATGGTCCGGCGCTGAGCCTAATTTGTCCGGTCCAGTCCAGGATCTTCGGAAGCTCCTGAAGCGGACTCAGTGAGCATTCCGAGAATTCGGGGCTGGATAAGACCGTTTGCAGCAGTGAGTACCTGTCTAAATTCTCTGCCAATTTGATCCCTGAGCTTTGCATCTGCCTTTCCCACCACGTTGAGGACGATCTGGATGAAAGCCTGGACCTCGGCCATGAGGATCTGCACCTGCTTGGGGACTTCGAGGCCGGGGACGAGCTTCATCTCCCCATCCAATATCTTGAGCCAGGCCTTGACCGCCTCCAGGTCTCCTTCGCAGGCTTTCGTATAGACCTTTGCATCCAGGACGTTTAGCTTGCAAAGGTATAGTTTCCTCTTCTGGTCGACCGGCTCGATCTCTATCTTCTGGACTCCCCGGAGTACCGCATCACGGGCAGCAGATTTATTGCTGTACCCAAGTTCCTTGGCGATCTGCTCAAGGGTACTCCCTTCCAGCCGCATCTCCAGAGCTCTCATGTGCTTCTGGAGTTTTTCCAGCTTCTTCTTGCTGGTCTTCCGGGCCGGTGCTGATAACTTGCTCAAAGCCGTATAGAAGTAAAGAGGGCTTGAGATGAAAAAGGCAGATGGTCCCACCCCGGGAAAACCGTCTGCCTCGTATCTACCTCAAGCCCTCTATGATTTTTGGGAAAGATCTCCCCTTGATTTACTCTCGGGGTGGGGGGACAACCGATCCGAAGGCGGCCCTCTCTCATGCTACCCCCCCAGCTGTTGCCTCTATATCAAAACAAGGCAGTTCTTTTGTCAAGCAAAATTTGATTTCCGCAGATCCGCCAAGAGAAGCAGTTTCCAGCCGAATCTCCCATTTGTTCATTTTTTTCTTCCAGCCGATCAGGTAGAAAAGCGATCCTCCCAGGAGCCAGGCGTATAGTTTATCGTGGATCTCCGGCGTCTCCAGGATCTTCGTCCTCCGGTGGCTCATGTTGCTGTAATCTGTTACCTGGATACCGAGGCGAACCCCAAGCGGATGCAGGGCCTCGATGTCGATAAATCCGAATAGGTCGCGGCGCACCTTGGCTTGGGGAATCCACTGTTCCACCTTCTGAAACCAGAATCCTCTTTCCCTCAGCCAGCGGTAGGTCAGCTCAGTGGGGGTCACTTCCACCATCCACCTAAACCATCTGACGTGATATGGTCGCCATCGGGTGTGAACCACCCTCCCAGGCCATCCGATGAGTAATGGCCCTCGGGAGCGTGATAGCCGCCCAGCCCATCGGATGAGATGTGCCCCCGGTCTGTGTGCCATCCGCCCAGGCCGTCAGACGACATATGGCCTCCATTCGGGGTGTAATAGCCTCCCAACCCGTCCGACCTGTAGTGGCCCTCGCTGGTATAGTACCCACCGAGTCCATCCGAAGTGATATGATCCGCTGCCGAGCAGACCGGAAGGGCGAGCAAAAACAGAATCAAGATCGCCGATCGTTTCATCTTCCATCCTCCTTTATCGAACTCCCCATGAAGAATGCGGTCCTTGAATCCTCTTCTTCCTCTCTGAACTTCGCCATTGGTACATCCCGTATTAGCCTTACCAGGGGTATATTTCCGTCCTTCGTCGCCTCCATGATCGCCAGCCATTTCTGCTTGTAGGCCATACATTCCTTGTGGCTTGGCTTATCTGGGGTGGCGACATGATCAAAAACTAAAGCACGACTTCCCCACTGTGCATGCCCCCAATCCTCAAGTGGAGATTTCCGGTAAATCGCCTGACCACAATAGCCGCATTCCCGCATTTCCACCTCTTGCAGGGATACGGGGTATCCGTCCTTATTGAGTTGCACGTTGACTCCCATGATTCGGGGGATGGGCATTGCAGCGTGATCCTTGTCCAAGTCTCTATCTACATGAACTAAACGGACAGGCTCATATCGATCACCGACCCTGTGCTTCTCGAAGTAAGCAGGTTTCCCGCATCGAAGGCAGCCGTAAAGCTGTCCGTGATCCTCTCCTTCATCCTCTTCACGGCTCTTTTTTCTCGGCATCTTCTGTTTCCTCCAACGTGTAGGTCCTCCTCGGCCCTTGCCCCAGATATTCGTCGAAATGGCTTTCCCGGTATAGAGTGCTCGGCCTTAGAAACTTTCGCATCTTCTCGTCGTCCTTCCACTCGGCGAGCTTGTTTCTATGTACATTCCAAAAATCCTCCGGCTTCTTTCCTTGGCTTATGAGCTTATCAATAAAGGATTGGATGGTTTTGCTGTTGGGGTCGTAGTTTCCAGAGGGCAGGCCGTCCCTCCGTTTTTCCTTCTTTGCTTCTTTGAGGAGATCATTAAGGTCTTCGACGATTTCTCGATATATGGTTTCCCTCACACTCCCTTCCATTCCACTTCCCTTCTTATCCCTTCCCTTCCCTTCCAGAGCGAATGATAGTGGAACGTTCGTCGAACATTCGTCGAATGGTTGTGGAATTGGCTGCGGAGGTTCGGGATACAAGGATTTGCGGGCCTTGTCTATTTTTTGATGATCCTTCCAAGAAGGAAAGCAAGCGTACCGAGTTCCATCTACGGTATAAAGGTAAACGAGATGCAAGGATTGAATTTCCTGGATGGCATTTTCTATTTGTTGCAAAGTCACCGTTCTATGATACCCAAAACACCATGCCGCTATCTGCCTCGGATCACATGGAAGTCGTCCTTCGTCGTCGGCTTGGGTAAGCATCCCCACCCAAATCCGAAACGCTCGATCTGATAACTTGCCCACTTTTCGATGCTGCAAGGCATCCGGCTTTATCGTCCTGATTCGGGCCATCACCTCCTCCCTATTTCTTTGACGTTCTGTTAAACCATCGCAGCCAGGAAGCCCATTTTTTGTCTACTGGTTTCTCCTCCTTCGGCTCTCTCCACTTCTCGCTCCCGCACCGGGGGCAGGATCGAGGGATGATAGTTGCTGGCTCCCCCTTCTTCCTCCGCGCAAACCACGGCCAGCCGCATTGCTTGCACTTTAACAGTTGGCGTTCCATCTAAGCCCCCTTTCCCAAGACTTTTTCCAGTTTCTCCAATCGAGCGAGCTTCGCATTGATCTTCTGCCGGTATTTCTTCCGCCATCTGCGGGCTGCCGCGTCTTGCTCTTCTTTAGTGAAATACATCTTCTTTCTGCCCATGCTATCACCACCTTTCGAATATAAGATAATCCTTTCTAATCCTCTTGTCAATATTTTTTTTACCCTCCCCTGCATTTTTCTATTGACAAACCATGAACTCCCGTCTATATTGTATTCGGAGGCTGAGAAAGGAGAAAGAAATGAGACAAGAGGAGAATAGATTGGCAAGGATGTTAGCAGGAAAGCACGCCTTGGATGCTTTAATCTTCTTGGAAGTGGCTTATTACACAGCACCATGCGGAAGCCATCTCCAAAAACTATTGCTGGAGGCGCGGATAGCGGTGCAAAAGCCAATAGAATACCTCATGCAATTTGGTTGGGAAAATGAGGAGGAGCCATGTCCAATGGTAACGAGCGACTCCGAAATGACTTAGGCCAGTTCCGCGCCCCCTTAGAGCCGGGTACTATTCCAGTCCTCCAATCCCATGCTAACCGCGTCTTTCTTCTAATGGATCAGCTTCGGGATCAAATTGGGCTACGGAGGGCGGTGGCAGAATGGGAGATAGAAAGACTAAGGCGGGAGATTAAAGAAAGAGAGGAGGTATTAAATGCCCTCAGAACGAAAATGGTTTGAAGATGATGACCTTGCAGTCGGCCCCCACACTTGCCCCGAATGTGGTAGGGATTGCTATTGTAATATGCTTCCTTGTTGTTGGCATGATTGCGATGCCGAGGGCCGCGACGAAGGTGGCGGAGTAGGAGAGGGTGTATTGAGAGATTCACTCTATCCATAAAAGGAAAATCCCATGAAATGTAATAAATGCGGAGAATCGTTTGATTGGATTGTGGCCCAAGGCTTGATGGTTGACTTAGGGACTAAAGTATTTCCAGATCCTCGCCAATGTGCTGGAGGTGGAGAGCATGATTTTATCCCGGATTACCAAGAAGAGGATAGGCGGGGGCATATAATCTTAGGGGATGAGGTTTAGCCATGACCTGCTCCTGCGACTCCAACCGTTTCCTGTTGACCCTCACTCCGGAGGGGAAATATCTCAATAAGTGTTGTAGATGTCAGCGCGTGGAATTGCTGACCTATCAGCGGAGGAAGATAGACAAACCCCAAGAAGAGAAGGAGAAAGACTATGAGTGAAGAAGATAAGAAAGAAGAAAGTCAATCGCTACTTCTAACAACTGGAACCAAGCCCCAAGATATTATCGAAATGGCCAAGAATGCAGAACAATGGGTAACGGCCATGCAGAAGATCAAGGCTGCTGTCCTCAAACTCACCCATTCAGGAGATTGGGTAGATCAGGATGGGAAGCCATATCTCCAATCATCTGGAGCTGAGAAGTTGGCGGGACCTTTCGGCGTGAAGTCAAAATTCATCTATGAAGGAGGCCAGCCTAAAGTCTCAGCTTGGAAAGAGTCAGAATCGGGAGGCCATTATGCTTACCGAATCCCCATGACTGTCAGCATAGGTAACTGTTCGATTGATGTGGTAGGGAAGAGGTCGAGTTCGGATGCCTTCTTTACCACCCATTACGGTTATGAAAATGGGGAGAGAAAGAAACTGGAGAGATCCGCCGAGGAAGTGGACGAAAACAATATCATCGGTTCCGCTATCTCGAACGGACTCGCCAATGGCATTTCTCGCATCCTGGGCCTGCGTAATTTGACATGGGAGGAGTTGAACGCTGCCGGAATACAGGCCAAGACAAAAGTGGCCTACAATGGCAAGAGGGAGCCTTCCACGGCCAAACCCGAAAAGGAGGGAGATCAGACGATTTCTGAGAACCAGAGTAAACGATTTTATGCTATGGCAAAGGGAAAGAATATCCCCGAAGCCAACTGGCGGGCATATCTCTTCGATATTATGAAGTAAAGGATACCCGCGAAATCAAGCGAAAGGATTATGATACCATCATCGCTTGGGTAGAGGCGGGAGGGGCAATGCCGCCGAAGGAGGAATCTAATGTTTGACATTGTAGCAGCCGTTGACGCGGCTAAATCCCGAAAGATCGAAGTCTGGCCCTGCCGATCTAACCGCGCCTCAAATATGGGCGATCCATGCCTTCGCCGCCTTGTCTATGAACGCACATCCTGGCAGGCCAAGGCCCTCCATGATGTTGGTCTCCAGTACATCTTTGACTTGGGAAAGGAGCAGGAGAAGATAGTTTTGGACGACCTCCGAGAGGCGGGACTTGATGTCGTCGAACAGCAACGTCCCTTTGACTGGACTCAATATGAGATCAGTGGCCGGGTGGATTGCAAAATCTCCGTAAACGGTTCTACTATCCCCGTTGAAATCAAGGGTCTCTCCCCTTGGATTTGGGAATCCCTAAACTCCGTGGCCGATATGTTTGCAGCAAAGCAAGTATGGGCCAGGAAAATGCCCGCTCAGCTCACCCTCTATCTCCTCATGGACAATAAAGAGGAAGGGCTTTTCCTCTTCAAAAACAAGGTCACCGGGCGGCTGAAGCAAATCCCCATGTACATTGATTATTTATATGGGGAGGAACTTATTCGGAAGGCCGAGACAATCAACAAACACATGGCAAAGGATACCCTTCCTGACCGGACAACTGAGCAGGCCCTCTGCGAGGATTGCTCCTTTGCCCATATCTGTCTGCCAGAGATCAATCGGGAGGCGTCCCTGCTGATAGATGAGGAGATCGAGGGGATGCTTGACCAGCGGGGAAAACTGAAGGAGGCGGTTGCCGAATATGAGGAACTTGACAAGGAGATCAAGAAGCGGCTGGCCGAACGTCCAGAGACGATCATCGGAAACTGGATCTGTCGGGGGAAGTGGGTTGATAGAAAGGGCTACACGGTGGAGGAAGGGAAGCATTGGCAGATGTCGATAAGAGCGTTAAAATAGAACATGGCGGCGGCGTAAGCAGCGTCGGGTTGAGTACAGACGGCCAAAGGTCTGCTCCTTGCAAGATGGCCAATCGGAGCCGGGTGGGGAATCCGGCCCGCCATGCAGAAAGGAGAGGGGATGGACGAAGATGAACGATTTGAGATCAAGGTGGAAGCATTCCGCCTGATGACAGGGCATGTGGCTCCAGGGAAAGATCCTCCTACGGGAAGCCATGCTGCGCCATATGAGGAACGGCAAAAGGCATGGGATGAATGGAGAAAGCGGAATGCATATTGCATAATCTGTATGATAAGAGCGTTTGAAAAGTATATCGAAAGGATCAAATAGCGCATGGCGGCGGCGTGAGCCGGAGGACGAAATGAGAAACCGCCGAGGAATGGCCGGAAGCCTGCCGCTCGGCCCGCCATTGTTTTGAAAAAGGAGAAAGAAATGGAAGCGACAGAAAAAGAGGAGTTCGATCTGGACATCCCGGCGGCGGTCGATACGGTCCGCCAGCGTCAGATCCAGGAAGGATTGACCAGGGGGGGTCATAGCAACCGCGCTTCGGACATGGGCCATCCCTGCACGCGGTATCTCGTCTATAACCGAACCCGGTGGCAGGAGCGATTGCCGCATTCCCTGGAACTGCAATACCGTTACGAGACAGGGAAGAAGGTCGAGCATAACATCCTCGATGATCTCAGGGGTGCCCGTCTGGATGTGATAGAGCAGCAGAGGCCCTATTATTGGCAGGAGTACGAGATCGGGGGCCATATCGATGGGAAGATCATTTATCGGGGCGTTTCCGTTCCCTTCGAGATCAAGAGCATGGTCTCCTGGTCGTGGGAGAGCGTGGATGGCCTAATGAACCTCCTGCAATCTCCTGCCTGGTTCATCCGCAAGATTCCCTACCAAGTATGGATCTATCTTGCCCTGGCTCGAAGGGAAGCGAACAAAATCCCGGTGGAAGGGGTTGCGCCCGACCTGGCGTTGATTCTCCTGGTGAACAAGGATAATGAACGGATCAAACAGGTCCCGGTTCCCTGGTCTCCCGGTCCCGGTGGTCTGGACCAGTGGTTCGGGGAGAATATCCTCAAGCGGGCACTGGAGATCAACCAGCACGTTAGGCAGGGCACCCTTCCTGATCGGATCACCTGGATGGAAGCTTGCGAGGAATGTGGCTATTCTCACATTTGCGGAAATGCGCGGGTAGGAGAAGGCACGGTGATCTTCGATGCCGAACTGGAGAGCCTGCTGGACCGCAGGGGGGAGCTTCTCAAAGCGGACAAGGAATACAAGGAGGTCGATGAGCAGGTCAAGGGGGAGTTGAAGCGGCGCGGCAGGCAGGAACTCATCGTGGGCAAATGGCACGTCAAGGGAACGGAGACCGAACGGGCGGCCTACATGGTCAACGCCCGGAGGTTCTGGACATTTCGGATCGAGGAGATGGGCAAGAAGGAGGGAAGATCGGATGAAACGTTGGCTTCTGTGTAAGATTCTGCGCTGGCACAGCTGGAAACCTACCAGTCCGCAGGACTTCTGGAGGACCAGGATGAACTGGCAATGCTCACTTTGTGGAATGAGAGTTCGGTATTGGAAAGATATTCCCAAGCGCCGGATCGATGCATACTAAAAGGAGGTGAGGAACGATGGGGAATGATCGGCAGTTGTGCCACTGTCTGCGCTGTGGATGGATCTGGTTTCCCCGGCAGAAGAAAAGCCTGAACGAGGTGGTAAACAATCCCCTTCCCAAGGCCTGCCCAAAGTGTGGGAGCAGGAAATGGCAGTTCGATGATCCAAAATCAGTAGAAAAGAAGGTTTCCTCTGCGATGGGTTTGGTACGGCACTGGCTCGGGATCAGGAGATAAAGAAATGGATTCCTTCAACAGAAAGTGCTTCCTCCCTCTTCGGAAGCCAGAGAGGAAGATCATTTGCAAGGGGTGCGGAGAATCGTTCACGGTGGAAAGCGACCGGATAAGGTTCTTTTGCCCGGACTGCCGTGTTGATACCTTCAACCAGATTCTTGGCAGAAAGATCAGGGAGATGGAGGAGCACAGGGTTGAGCTTGTGCAGCACTACCGGGCGGTGGATTACAAGGCGGGTTTGCTCGATCAGGCATTGAGTCTGGCCAAGGACATGCGGGTCACAGTCCAGGAGGCTTTACAGCGTTTGGCAGAAGGGGATGCTGGCAGTGGGGGCAGTTCAGGAGGGACCGATCCGGGATCTCCTGCCGGCAGCCGGGGCAAAGGTGTAAGGCGTGCTTCGGTGCGGTCCTCCACCATCCGCAGACCTGGCAACGAGTAGGTAGGGAAATGTCTGCGGTTGCGTTGAGCGTCTTGCAGACGGGGCAGGTCCATTGCCAGGGCAACTATTTCCTGAGTCCTCGCAGGGTTTCGGCAAGGCGGGCCCGTTTCCCCATCGTCCCCTTCGCGTGGGTCTTCTCCTCCAGCCAGGTGCTCCTGATGGTCCCCTCCCTGGTGATGGCTCCCGCCCTCTTGGCCGCTGCTCGTAAGGCTCCCTTGTGTTTGATTGCTCCCGCGATCCACTTCTTCGCCACTTCTCATTCCCCCCTCTTAAAAGATCGTCTCCTTCGGCTTGGCCGGATCACAGTCTAAATGCACCCAGGGCCGAAATGCCCCTTTCCTCCTGCACTTCGGATTGAGGCATCGGTAGTTCTCGAAACCCGCATTTGCCTCGATCCGATTGAATCCCGCCAGGATCGCCGCCGTGATGATCTGCCACCGGTGGTGATTGTCCTTCACTCTGACATCGACTGCCCATCCCGGGATATGGGAAGAGGTATCCTCGCTGCCAAACTTCCGGTTATAGCTAAGGCAACGAGTACCCGACGATGCCTCCTGCGATCCCGCGACTTCCTCCATCTTTTGGATCATCTGCCAAAGAAGATCCTGGGCCTTATTCGTCCCGCACCCGCAATGGCAGGCGAGATCCTCACGGGTCATGGCCTATCCGGTCCCCGGAGTGTCCGATGCAAATTTGCCTGTGAAGTAGCCGAGTACGATGCCTAAGAGAAAAGCCACGACATCCTTCAAGGCCGCGGAATCCATCCGCATGAACCACATCCCTCCCCCGACAAGGATCAGGATATAGAACACGAGAGCATTCCGCGAAAACATTAGACCGAACCATTGCTTCACCGAATTGCCTCCTCTCCTTACTCCCAGACGGGAAGATTCTTCTGCGCCGCTTTGATCCGACCGATCAAAGTCTGCTTATCCTCCTCCGGGGAATCCATATCCTGAATCGCCACGATGATTCCCGGCAAGGCATTCATCATTGCGATGATTCCATTCACGAGCAGGGTCGCGGTTAAGAAGTCCATTCAGTCACTCCTTTTTCATCGCTCCGAGTTCAACGAGGAGGTTGAACAGGGCCGTTGTGTTCATGGTGTAAAGTTCCGCCAGATCCTGATACTCCTGCAGCGTCGCTTGCCTTTTCAGCAGATCCTCCGTCTCAATGGCAGTGATGAGTAGGTCTCCTGCGAGAAGGTAAGCGCTCCGTGCCTCGTTGTAGATTTCTTTAATCTCGATGCACTTTTCTGGGGCGATAAGGCCTTGATCGCAGGCCGGCCTTGCCACATCATATCCCGCCTTCAACGTGATACCGGCCAACTCATAGGATGAAACGACTTTTCCCTTCGTCCCTCCTGTCGCGCAGGATGCCAGCAACAGGACCAAGGCAATCCCGAAGATCGACAGGATTGCGATTCGCTTTCTCACGGCTTCTCTCCTTTATTGTTCTTACGGTTGTTGTGCAATCTGACCAGATCCGCGCCAAAGATCCGGACCGCTACCAGGATGACCGCGACCAAGACCGGGTAGAGAATGTGGTTGATGAGCCTCTCTTGCTCTGCCAGGTGATCCAGCAAGAGCGTCTCCAACCTCATCAACCGTTCGAGGATTGATGATCCTGCGGCTTCCGCATAGATCCAGATCATACGAGCCTCCTCGCGGTAAGGTAGGAATTCGTGAACAGGATGGTGGCCGTGGCGTAGGAAGCGTTTTGCGCCCACTGCAGCTTCATATTCCCAGCATTGGCTCCTCCGAAGTACCATCCCTTGATGCAGAGTCCTCCCTTGCTTGTCGAGGCGGGGAATTGATAGTTCGTGAGGCTTCCCGTTTCACTCTTGAGTGCGGTCGCAATCGTATCACCCCAGACAACCATATTCTCCCAAAGCATCGCCCCGCCCGTCGGTACGGTGAATTGGCATTTGAACTTTCCGGTCGCATGGGACTGCCCGATGAGGTAAAGGGAAAACTCCCAGACCTCATTCACGCTTACCGGAAGAAACAGATGGTCATCGTCCTGATAGGCAGTCGAGCTGGCAACCGATTCATCCGCAGTCTTGCGGATCAGGAGCGAAGGAGGATCAGAGAAGAGCACCCCAAAGGTCCAGGCGGAGATACTTCCAGCGCCTCCTCCAGCGTAGGCAGTAAGGGCGATAGCAAAGCTGCCAGTTGTGGGCATAGATCCTGCATCCTCGGCCCTTTTCGCCGTTGCGGAGGTCCTCAGATAATTCCCGCGAGCGACATTCCCTTGGACATTTATGGTCATGGGGCATCCTGACCTTGCGAATATCCCGGCTGCGTTGTCTGGTATGCTTCCGAGGGAGATCAGGACGGGGACTCCGGTTCCTTGGATTGTGGTGCTTTTTACCGCAGAATCGTTGCCGGTATCGAGAATGACCACATCCCCCGCCACCAGGTCTCCGCCTGATTTATTCGTGAGATAGGCAACTGATCCGGGTTTCCAATTGGGATAACCCCCGGAGACAACCAAACCATCTCCCTCATTTCCCTTGATGAATTTCTCCGGTATGGCACCCACTCCTCCTCGGATCATATCTCCGGCTGCGGTTATGACATTGAGGGAATCAACCGGATCAAGAGTGAACGCTTCGAGACCAGAGAGATCACTCTTCCATCTAACAGGTTTTCCGGCCTCTGGCGTGATTTCACTTAGCATCGTCACAACCCCGACATGGAGCGTATGGCTATCGACAACTTCTGCGATCCGTTGGACCATCATGGTCAGGAGGTCCAAGGCTTTCTCATGCGAGGAGGAAGGGAAAGGGCCGGAAGGAGGATATTCGATAAGTTGAGTTTTCGGCACATCTCGCAGGAGTGTTACCTGCGAGACCCCAGCGGCATAGGGAGCGGTAGAGAAAGTGACGGTGCCCCCTCCCGCCTCGCCGATCCCGGAGATCGTGAAGTCGGAGGTTTGTTGCACTCCATCGAAATAGACCTTGAGATGGGTAGCATCATAAATCAGGCAATTATCGAAATCGAATTCCGTCTGGCCCGGCGTGGGCGCATAATCGAAGCGATCTGTTTCGTTCGTAACGCTCATGGCGGTGTCCCTCCTCCTGGGTATCTATTCTCTAAGACGGGTTGCAGCCTCTCCTCGACCGTGGTGGGTCCGACCCGGAATTGCTGCCGTCCCGCCACCGTGGGCCAATACTTATGCGCGAGATCCGGATAGGCCTTGAGCAATTCATCCAGGGCCGCCTCCCGATAGAGACTTACCGGCTCCCTGAGCATGGCCATCCGGGCGAAGTCAGTCACGGTGGGATCGTTCCATTGTGGTGACTTGATGATCTTCAAGTGTTGATCGTACAGGCTCGGCAGGTTCTTATAAGCCGGATTCCTCCTCCCGAGTTCCCCCTGGTAGTTCGCCCGCAGGCGCTGGAAGAGGTCGTATTGCTCATCGTTCAATTCCACGCCCACGCCGGGAAGTTCCACGGCCCGTGGGTCTGTGGGTGGCCTATATCCCCCGATGGCCCTGGGGGGCTTATTGAGTTGGTTGAAGAATTTCCTGTTGAGGAGTTCGGTCCGGACTGGATCCTCCTCGATCTTGTGGGTCTCGAAGATGAGATCTCTCCAGGGCGAATCGTTCCAGGTCGGTGCAGCGTAAAAATCTCGCCTCCGGGGAATGCCTTTGCTCACCCAGGGTACCCGGCTCCGCAGGGCATCTACCGTGCTGTTGACCTCATGCCAGACCGGATCGATCGCCTTCGCAGTCTGACCGGCAAGCGCACCCCAGGGGATGACCGTGGCGGCAAGCCCCCGGGCGAACCTGCTGGCCTGGAAAAGATCGCCCGAGAAGATCTCGGCGAAGTTGGCCAGGCTGGTGACGTAACTCTTGGAGAGCATCGCGTTAGAGGTCGATAACAGAACCGCGGAGGCTGCCTGACCCAGGTCGAGCTGCCTGTCCTGATCCGCGATCTCTATGAGATTAGCCATCGCGCCGACCGTCATCCCCCAGGGATCGAGGCGACCGTAAGGGAACCAATGTTTCCCGACCCGGATGGAATAAGGCCGCCATCCCTGCTTCATCATCTCCTGGCGGGTCAAAGCATCCTTCGGTCCCTCTCCGGTGATTTGGCCGGCCTCCACACCGAGAGCGACCATCGTCCAGGCCATGACCCCCATGGACATTCGGGCCTCGGCCAGCTGCTTGGCGGCGGACCCCATCTCCCCACTGATCGCCCTCCGGTACTCTCCCAGGAGCATGTTGAGGCCGGGCGTGTATTCCATCGAGTACTTGAAGATATTGGTCGGGGTGCGGATGAAGGGGGCCAGAATTCGGAAGCCGGGGATCGTTCGGCCAGCCGTCATCAGGACCTCTCCGATACTCCCCACTGCCTTGGTGAAGGTCTGCCGCTCGGCCCACTGAGAGGCGGCCTGACGGACCTCCTCGCTCGGATCGGCGAGTTCGGCGTCGACCGCCTGAAAGAGTTCTTGGAAGGTTTTCCCTCCCCTTTCCTTTACCACCTTCCTCCAGGATTGGGCCGCGAGCTCGGCCCGATAGTTGGTCATCTTCCATAGATCGTCCGAGGCCATGAGGGCATTGCCGAAGGTTCGGAAGGCATACCCCAGGCCATTCATCATCTGGCCTCCGAAGGTATTGGGATCCAGGCCCGCATTCTCCGCCGTGATCGCCGCTTTCCTGCCACCTTGCAGGTATTCGAGCTTGGTGGCCTCCTGTCCAAACGCCGATTGTCCGGTCCGCATGGTCTTGGCCGCAAGTCGCATCCCATCGGCGAATCCAGAGATGCTGGCCAGAAACATGGCGACCCCCTCCCCATGTTGAATATCTCCGGGAAACATGGCCGCGAGCTCTCGCTCCGGAATGGCAGCCATCGCAGCCAGCATATTGGAGAAGAAGTTGGCCGCATGGGTGCGCGGACCGGAAAGGAGAGAATTGATCCAGCCCTCATAGATCATATCCCAGGTAGTGGCCTTGGTCGCTTGGGCGGCGAAGGCCTGGAGCTCCTCGGGGGTCTGGATCGAGGAGATCATCTGCATCATCTTCCAGGGATCTTTCTCCCCGGACCGGTAGATCGGCCCGAACTGATCCAGGAAGGCGCTCCATTGGCTGACCGGATCGGTGAGGATATGCAGGAGCCTTCCGGCCTCTGCGGATAAACCTTTCCGGACCTTATACAGGTCCGCGTTGAGCATGAACGCCTGCATGGCCTCCGCATAGTCTGCCTCGTCCCGAGTCTGCAAAGCCTTCTGTGCCAGGGTCCTGACGTTCTGGCCCGCCTCGTTGAACAGCTCCATCGCCCTGGCCATCCTGGAGGAGATGAAGATGGTCCCCGGCTTCACCTTCTGGAGATCTTCTCCCGTCAATCCCGACTTGCGGCCTTCCTCGAAATCGACTGCCATCGGGATCTTGCCCCGCCTCTGCTCTTCTACGATCTCATCCCAATTCTTGGCGAGATCCTCCGCCTCTTTGGCGAGTTCGGTGACCTTCTGATAAGGGACGTGGACGCCCAGGGCGCGGGCCTGCTCCGGCTTAAGGAAGCAAATCGTGGCGATCTGCTCCGGCCTACCCGGCTCGAATCCGGTCCCCGGCACGTCATCGAGCATGTAGACCGCATCGTATCCCTGCTTCTTGAGATCCTCGGAGAAGAGCCTCTGCATCTTGGCTGTGAGATTGGCTACCGGCTGGTATTCGGGATGTGCCAGAGGAGGATAGTTCCCATTCCTTCGATAGATCTCATTGACCTCATGCAGCATCTGCGAGCGGATCTTTTTGGCTTCCTGCTGCCCAGCTTCCGTGAGATAGTGAATCAGCGTGGGCTCCATGAGCTCCCAATCGCTCAGGTCTTCCGGGAGATGGTAGGAGCCATCCAGCCATTGGATCTTGTTTCCGATATTCAGAACCTTGAGGCCTCTATCTCGCAGGACCCGCAGCTGCACATCCGTCCCGGTGGCCATTCCCCTCGGTATGGTGATTGAGGATGCCTTGGCAAAAACTCCTTCCGGCACCGCATCGTCGAGATGCCGCATGATCCTCTTGTCGCCCCATTCCGCACCTTCCGGAATCCGGAAGCCTCCAGCCCGGATGGACTCGGCAGCTTCGGGAGATGTCTGATGGGCGGTTACAACTCCTTCCTCCGGAAAATACTTGAATCCGAGGACTTCCTTGCGCTTCCCTCCCTCCCAATCCTGGAGCATGGTGCGTAACTGCTTCTCGTGGGCAACCGGATCGTATGCCCCACCGAAAAGGTTATCCCGGAGGCGATTGCGGAGGACAGTCTTCGCGTAGTTACCCCGGCCAAAATGTTGTCTTACCTCTGCGGTCCATTCAGAAATCGTCTGTGGAGTAATACCCAAACCCTCATTGTAATAAGCGAGCGCCTGGATCTCGGAGGTTAGGGGCAAAGGATGCGGGGAGGTCCAGGAGCGGTTAGAAAGGGTCGCAAGATCTGCGTATAACTTCCGGTCAGTATCGGTCCATAACCCTCTGTTTTGATCCAGTGATGCGGCCAACCGATTCAGGGCCTCTCTGGACGGCTCAGCGGCCTCATAGATCAGCGAATCGCCGGACCTCTTGAATCCCTGCCGTTGCCATTCCCGGTCGAACCCGGTCAGGTTGGTGACCACCTTGGACTGGTTCGCATCGGCGAATCCCGAGATCGTTCGCATCACGTCCCCGGGGATCGTCTGCCCGGCAGCAGCCCTTCGGATGTGTAAGGTATTGTCTGGATCGAATCGGAAGTTCAGGGTGCCAATCTCTTCCCCACCCTTGAGCAATCGCACCTGGGTGAAACCAGTTTTGAGTTCCTTCGGCTTGGAAAAAACGCAGTCGAGGCTGAGGTACTCCATGAGATTGCGGGAGACATCTGCCGGGAAATCCTCTACTGACCCGATGGGAATCTTCGGCGCGGAGGGAGATTTGACACCAGCCCGTTCGAGTGTCCGTGCCTTCCGGGCAGCGGCATTTCCCTTGATGGCCATTCCTGCGGCTTTAACCCCACGCAGGAGAAGGACAAGGGCTTCGCTAAGTCCTCCAGCCACCTGGCCTTCTATCGCCTGTTTCACTCTGCCCAACGCGCGCGTATCTCCGGGTTGAGCTTTCAGATAATCGGTGATCGGGCTTTTAAGGGAGGGCAGGTATTCCTCGAGGAGATTCGATAGTCTCGGATCTTCGGGATCCCATACGAGGAGGTCCGCGATACCGCCCGCACCTGCAGATCGGATGAACTGCGCGAGGCGAGGAGCGGATTCCGCCAGACGTATTCCTACCTTGGCGGCCTTCATCGCCTTCGAACCGATCAGGAAGCCAGTCATGAATTGAGCGATGCCTTGGGCCAAACCGCCAGCCATCGAAGTGACTTGCGGTTTGGGGATCTTGCCCTTCTCCTGCACGAGGGCCTCCGCGCCTTCCATCGGAAGGATGCCCGGTTCTCCCACCGGAGGTGGTTCCCCCTTGCCGAATTGATCGATCCAATCGGCGAGTTCGTTGATATGCGTTGCGTCTCCCAACCATTCGGCCAGATCATGCGCCGTAGAGATCGTCTCCTCCACAGCTGCCAGGCCTCCGGCGATTCCGGCCTTCGGCAGTTCCCCCGCTCCGAACTTCGTGAGCTCTCGGGCTGCCCGTCCAATCAGGGTCTTCTCCTCCTGACCCGCTGCCTCCAGCCGTTGCACGTTTCCAAGCCAATGGCCCAAGATCGCGTCCTGGATTCCTCTGACCGCTGCTGGTCCTGCCTTATAAGCGCCTCTCAGGATCTCGGTGCCAAGTTTCCTCTGTTCGGACCGCGAATAGGCCCTTGGCAGTTCTGCCGGTCCACCTGGCCGATAGGTCGAGGGTTCTCCGGATACCGTCCATTCGACCCGGTAATCCTGGTGAACGGAGGGATCATCGGGGTCCGGATTCAGGTTGCGGGCTGCGGCGACCTTTCCATACCAGGCCCGAAAGCGCTTCTCCTTGTCGTCGTTCCAGATGGCTTCGTCAGTCGCAGTACCTCCGACTGCTAAGGCCATTGCGGATGAGGGATTTTTCTTTGCCAAATCAGGATATTCGGCCAGGACTTCCGGAGGAACGGGAAGACCGGCTTCTACGGCATCTCTAACTGCTACCTCATGTCGAGCCTTGATGAATGTCGAACCAACGATTTTGTTTCTTTCTATATTTCTTGCCTGTTTTTCATCGGTAGCCCCTCTTCTAATCCATTCGGCAAGAGTCATCTCCCAGGGTTGTTTCGTCAATCCTTTTACCTCTTCTCCCGCTGCCCTCAGCACCTTGTCAATTTTCATTACCTGATCTCCGGGTAGGAATATACGGGGAAGGTCGGGATCTTGCCTTCTCGCATCTCCTGGGCTGCTTCCTGGGCAGTTTTCAGGATGCTCCCCAATCTGTGATACTTCTCATCGAAGTAGGCCTTCTTGTTCTGGCCGATACTGTGCTCCCCGGTGAGGATGGAGAGGATCTGATCCACTTGATGTTCTGTCGGTTGTTCATGCCAGGGAAGGGATCGGCTGCCAGGTGGCGGGGATTCCATCTCGTCCCCCCAATCGTCGGTTGCGCTGTCCTCCGGCTTCTTTTCCTCCTCCAGTTTGACAGGTCCATACCGTTTCTCATATTCCTCGATGATCTTCTGCTTTTCATCGATCCGATCAAGACCCTCCTGGATGGCGGTCTTCAGGGTATATTCCCGTTCCTCCGCGTCCTTTAACTGCCTCTGAAGCTCCTCTACCATTTGCTCCTGGGTGTGTAGCTCTGGCAGATAATCCCTTCGTGGTTTCCCTGGAGAAGGGGGCGCCTTTTTTGGGGGAATAGGCGCAGTATTGGGAGGAGGGGTAACTTGAGGAGGCGCCACCTGGCCCTTCGATTTCCCGTACCCACGCTTATCGAAATATTGCTTCCACTGCTCATCAGTCCAGTTGCGCGAATCCTCTTTCGGCTGCCCGGCAACCTCCATCCCGCCCATCTCCTGCATCGCCGCAACTGGCCAATCCTCTCCGGCCTGCGCCAACCTCTCCCATCTCTCCTGCTTCGGGTACGATAGATCCCGCTCGAATTCCCGATGAGGTTCGAGGTCGAGGTATGCATCCGGATCTGGTTCGTCTCCCGGTTGGATCGCATCATGGAAGCCCAAGATCCCCTGTTTCTCCAGATAACGGATCAGGCTAAGGGGAGCCTTCCATCCCCATTCTCCTTCCCCGTATCCGGTCGGTTTCACCGGTTCCCATCGGCTCTCGATCAGGCGGATCAGAGCCTCATCCTTCGCATCGGTTTCGACCCTCTCCTTCTGATTGGGGAAGAGTTTTTCGATGGATGGCCGCACCCAGGATACCGCCTCGGCAGGCAGGAAAGACAGGGCTCTCTCGTATCCCCCGTCCTGTTCCCGCTTCCATCTCCAGAGGATGAAGTGGAAGAGCTCATGGACCGACCGCCGAAATACCTCCTCATCCGTGGACCAGACCCTTGGCTTCACGAAGGCCGTCCCTCCATAGTCCGGCCCGCTCGTTCTGGCGAAACCCACGATCCTCGAAAAGGCATGGGAATCCTTGAAAAGGTCCGCAACCTCTTTCTTCCAGATCTCCTCGTCCCTCGGCACGTAGAGCTCCACATCCGAGCCCGCATCGAGCAGGTGCAAGGCGTGAGGGCCGAAGAAGGAAAGAAGGCGCCTTTCTGGAGCATCCTCCCGGAAGATCAACCGGGCGAGATCGAATTTCTCATCCGTCTTGGCCATTATCTTTCCTCATGGGGATAGGATTCCATGTTCTGCCGCAATTGCCTCTCATGTTCAAGGGCATCTATGTATCCCTGCAATCTCGTCCTGTATCGTTCATAATCAATAATGCTCAGTTTCTTGCGATCTCTCTCAAGTTCTTCTGGCGTCCGATATGGAAGACCAACCGCTAACGTCCTGGCCTGAATCCCCTGTTGATCAGCCAGGGCCTTCAAATAGGGCCGGATGATCCGGGTCATCACCAGAAAAGGATCATTCTCCGGCTTGTCCGAGGCATAGAAGGCGCTCGATTTCCGGGCGAATTCCTCGGTAAAATTGGCCTTGAATGTCTCCGACATAGGATCGAGTTTCTCAAAGATGCCTCGCGTGGTTAACAGGCGTTCGGCGATGCCCTTGGCCTCAGAGTGTCGGCGCTGCAATTCGGACCTGCGCTCATCCTTCCTGCCTTCCGTGATCGTCCGCAAGGCTGTCTTGGCCGTTGTGCCCGTCTTCCAGTTGATTTCCCCCCGGGTGACGGCCGTATCGATCTCTTTGAAGGTTAATTTAGTCCGTGGATCATGGGATTCAAGCATGATTCTCTCTTTCTCCCGCGGATCTTCCGGGATCTCCCCCTCTCGGACATCCTTCTGCGCCTTCTCGTAGAGTTCCATCAAGCGGCGTTGCTGTTCGCCTCGCAGGAGACCCTGGCTCGACAGATCCACGATGTCCATGTAGATGTCCCCGATCGGTATGGGAGGCTTAAAGCCTGGATCTTGACTTTGTCGTTGTAGGAAGTAGATCCGGTTAGAGAGATCGATCTCAAGGTTATCCTGTCCGGTCTTGATCCTCTCCTCCAGATCCTTCTCGAACCGTTCCCGTTCCCGGATGATTTCCTGGGCCAGGTGCTCCGCTCGTACCCAGGCGGTCTGGCTTAATTGCTCTCGGCGTTCGGGTCTCAGGTTGATATAGTGAAGAGCCGGATCGGCTAACTTCTTGATTGCCTCAGTGGGATCGCGCTGAATGTCCCGCAGGGCCAGCATCGAATCATTGTTCTCCAGCCACTTCTGGCGGAGGGCCTCCGCATTGTCCGCCGACAAGGTGCGGCCTATGCGGATGTCAATCGCGGCTTCCCCCAGGGCGCGAAGACGGTCCATCTTTAGAGGATCATCAGTGCCATACAACTGATCGCTTGTTTGGTCGAGAAGCTGGGAGAGTTTGGCGCGGTCTGAGGAGACGAAGAGCTCGTTCTCCTGCCTTTTCGCTGCGGCATAGTGGGGGATCTTCAGCCGGCTGAGTTCCCGGTAGATATGCCGGGCCACGATGGGATCGGTCGCCTGGGATAGGAGATCCTCTCGTATTGCCTCGAAACCGGTCTCGAAGTCGGAGGTATAGGTCCTCCAATTCGCCTTCTTAGTCAGTTCATCTTCAAGATCAGTCAGGCGGCCCTCTCCCTGGCTGACCAGAAATAGGATCTCATCGCCGCGACCTTGCTCTTGTTTCTCCTGTTCGATCTGCATAAAGGTTCGTGATAGTCCGAATCCCGAGCGGGAGAGTTCCTCACCCGCCTGGGCCAGCGCGGCATATTGCTGGATGATCGCATTGATCGGTATATTGGGAGCATAGGGCAGTCCCCGCTCCTGAAACCTACCGAATTCCTGACCCCAATATTCGGGAATTTTCATCGGATGTCTCCGCTAATAGGGACGACCGGAAGAGCCAGCGGTGGAAGCGCCGGTGGATCCTTGGGTATAGGTTTGAGCGCCATATTGCGAATATTGCTGTCCATAATAACTTGCCACCTGCGAACCAGCCTGAGCCGCTCCAGATTGTATAGATGACGCAGCCTGGAGATAACCTGAACTCTTTGCAGCCCTGGCGGCGGCCCGGAGATAACTCGCCTCCTTGAAGAGGCCGTGGGAGAGCATATGGGACTGCAGTTCTGCCGTATCGATGTCCTGACCGAACCAGTACTTCAGCCGGGAGATGTCCTCTTCGGCCCGCGCCTGGGATTCCATAGCGACAAGGAGCGGAGTTCCTTGCAATGTCACACCGGAGGCCCAATATCGCGCCCTCTGTGCTCCCAAGATCCGAGCGAGCTCCAGACGGCGAGCCTCGATCCTTTCCGCCTTTTGTCGTTTGAGTAATTCCGATTGTCGGCGACCTTCACGGGCTGCGAACTCTGCTTGCTCTTCCTTGAAGGCTGCCTGCTTATAGTAGAGGGTGCTCGCGGCTCTGCCTGCCTTAACAGATCCATAGGCCGACACCATGGATCCCATGACTCCGCCAACGATCGATGTGAGCCAAGACATGTCCTCATCCTCCGGGTATCAGCGCGAACATATAGTGGTCCCTGCCATACAGGTATTTGCGGAGCGTCCCCTCGTACTCAAACTTCATGATCCTCTTGACCAAGCGGACCTGGACCGGCCTGTCTGTGAGGATGACCGCCTGGATTCGGTCCGGCCTCAAGTCCCGGACATGCGCCGCGAGATGCCGGCGGATCAGGGAGATCAGTTGAATGGTGCGAGAGCTCGCCAGATCCGAGCAGACCAGCCAGGCTTCGTAGACCTTGGGGGCCATCTTCCGCATCCCGAAGCTTGCGATCACCCGACCTTGGAAATCGAACCAGGTGAGCCCGGGCCCGTCCATCAAAGCCTTCGCTATCTCCTTGAGATCTTTCATAGGCAGACCCGGATAAGCGGATCTGACGGAAAAGAAATGATAGGGCTCATACGGCACCAGTTTACCCTCCAATTCCTATCTCCAGGCTGCCGTAGACGCAGACCACATGGGCGGTCAGGGGCTCGTCCTGGACGATCTCGATCCGGCCATCCGGATCCCATCCGAGGTTCGTGATCCTCTTGTCCCCGGTAAAGGGGACGACTCCCTGATCCATAGGATCCCCGACCTGACGGAAGGGGATCTGCTCTCCATTGATCTGGATCCCGCTCGTATCCATCAGACGGACGTGGACATCCGACCATCTCTTTTGCACGCCCTGGGTGGTTCCATAGGGTGTGGTGATCTCCGGTCTTTGGGTGATGATCTTGCTTTGATAATGCAGTCCGGCCTGAATCTGGCTTGCCGGAGGATCGAGAGTCAGGCTTCCATCTGCGGCCACTATCTGGGTCGGATAGACGGCCCCATCCGCCACGATGTCCACCTCTTCCCCGATCAGATGGCCCAAGCCATAAACTTTAGAGGTTGGTTCCCCGCTATAAGTTAGAGCGCAGTCGCAATTCAGATCTGGGTCCAGGTATTCCACGAATCGTTTGGTCTGTCCGTTGATCGTGCGTTTGATGGTCGCCCAGGGCTGATCTTGCAGGATGGAAACATTCGGGATCACGCAAAAGGATTCGACCTCTCCATCGGTGGGATGTCGATGCCAGCCCACCGTATCTGAGATCTTCTCATAGGTGCAGGCGATTGGAACTCCGTCGCTTCTCACGGCCCAAAGCACACCGAAGGGCTCCTGTTGCCAGTCGATCTCGATGAGACCCGGCTCTGCGATATGATCGGATAATACCGAAAGGTCGCTCGCATTGTAAGCGTCCTGATCCCAGGCATAGACCAGTTCCATCACCTTCTTCTGGCTATACTGGATGAAGAGGACACTGTTGCCGACCCGGACCGGCATGGCATCCGCCACCCCGCAGGTTGAGTCGTTTCGGACATCCGGAGCGTTCGGGGTAAGGGGCCCTCCCTCCGCTCCTCTGATATTGAACTCGCCTCCGAGGGTGCCCGCCATGATCGAGCGGGAGGCCGCGAGCCAGAGGATGGTGTTGACCTTGGCGGAGTAGCAATAGAAGGTTACGGGGTCGTCATCGAGCGTCCCTGGTGTGAACTCCAAGGGTTTTCCGACCTTCGATCCCCAGGCGGTATGCGGGAAGGAATCGGACCCGGCGAAGTAGAGTCTTCCCTGCCAGAATGCCACCGCCCGGGGCCATCCCCGGTAATCCGACCAGGCTCCCTCGCAATGGCCTGTGCTGGCTGTCGTCGCGCCCAACGTCTTCTTGACCGTGGCAGCAGCATGGGTGGTATCTGTCACAGCAGTGATCTGGACGTATCCCCAGGTTGGCGTGGTGGTTCCGTGCTTGATGCGCCAAAAGGCTCCGACGTGGCCGGAGTAGAACATCGGCGCGGAGGCAACGAGGTTGATGCTGCCCGTGGTTCCAGATGGAGTGATGGTCGTCGCGGTGATCTCATCCTGATAGGGACCATCGATGAAAACCATTGGGTCCAGGGTCCAAACGGTATGTGACGTCCGGGTCAGTTGGTAGGGCTTATAGCCGGGACAGGCCATGTATAGGATATTCGCATCCTGAGTCCAGCGGATCTGCCGGAGTTTGGAAACCGGATAGGGGCTGACCTTTTCGACGGGAAAATATTCATAACAATGGACATCATCTAATTTCGCCCCACCGATGGAGGTACGACGGAACTGGATATAAGTGGTGGTCGATCCGGCCCTAAAGGTATATACATACCAGGTGGATGAGTAGGGAACATACTCCTTGTCATTGAGGATCTCATTTCCGCCCGACGTGGTTCCGATTCGCAGATTGAGGTTGTCGGTATAGACCTTGAACCATAACTGATAAACACTGCCGATCACCGTGGTGGCCCCTTGCTGCGTCCAACCGATTCCTGCCCCACCTCCTCCATTGAGTTCCATCGCTTGCGATCCTGCATCCCATACGATGAAACCAGGGGCGATCGAAAGATCGGTCCAGCCAGAAATACCGCTACTAAAATCTCCATTGGTAAGTAAATTGACTCCCGTGGTGTATCTGATAAGAAACCCATCCATAAAAAACCGCATATACAGATCGCCAGCCTCGATGGCATAGGCTTGCTCGGTGCCGAAGATGAAGGGGATCAGCTTGGCCATCTTATCCTGATATTTGGTCTCGTCGGCATAATGCCACCCTCCGCGCCGGAAGGCCCCTCCCTGCTTCTTTGCAATGAAGTTGGTCATCTCCTTCACGGATCGCGCATAGCGGGGGAGATCGATCCGGCCTTCCATGTCGGGAGCCCATTCCCCGCCTGAGAAATCCATATAGATATAATGGAACTTAGGCACTGACGTTCCTCGCATCGATCAGCGGATTGTCCGTTATGACCTGGCTCTGATTGTCCTCATCCAGATCCACCGCCCCGGCCTCCCCGACTTTGAGCTGATAGGCGGCGAAGAGTGCGGTCGACAATGCCGGATTGGATGTGACCGGATAGGCGAGGTCCACCATGAGGCGGGCAATCACGGCCTCCACCAGGAGGGAATCCCATGCATTCGGATCGACCACCCTGCCGATAAACCAGAGATTCACCGTCTCCTCGTCGCAATGCAGTTTCCTACCCACGATCTTATATGGGATCAGGTTCCGGTCCGGATCGCCATCGATATAGAGCACCCGCAGGCAATAGGGATCGGAAGGAAGCTGGAATTGATAGGCATATCCGAAGGCGGGAGGATCGGAGAGCCGGGCCAACGATCGCTGGAAGGTGCAACATTTCCAGGGATGGACACGCTGCACCGCATCCCGGATCTCGGGATAGATGAGCCTGGAGAGCTTGGCCCGCTGGCTGTTCTCTCCGAGCTCCATGATGGTCGTGTCACCTAACTTCAAGAGGGCCGTGCTGCAAAGGTCCACTTCGGAAGGCATCTATCTCCTCCTCCTTCTCATAATCTGATACCAGTCAAGTGCTCCTGGTGCTCCGGGGGGCTCAAGGGCCGCATCGTAACCGCTCAGGACGTATACTCCAATCTGCCCACTGAGAACCCGGTCAACCAATTCCGTGGTGCTAAATCCGGTCTCCTGGAAGACTCCAGGGTTAGCAACCAATACTCGCCCCACAATGGCCGCTGCATCTGCCCCAGTGAGGACGAAGACACCCGGCATAGCATCGAGGACATAGGCACCTGGCACCACGTAAACCAGGTCGGCATCAAACCCAGTCAGGACAATTGCGCCTGGAGAGGCACTCAACATCCTATCAACCAATGCCGTGATGGATGCCCCGGAGAGGTTGATTGCTCCAGGGGAGGCACTAACAACCCTACCCGCGAAAGTCCCAGCATCATATCCCGTTAGGGAAATTGAAGCGGGAGAAGCACTTAACAGGCGGTCCGCAATAGCTCCGATGGAGGCTCCACTTAGTGAGAAAGATCCAGGGTTGGCGGTGAGGGAGTATGCCGCCGCTCCTGACACCGCATAAGCCACTTCTGCGATCATTCCATAGATACCATTTACTGGTATTACATCCCCAGAATACCCCCATCTTGTTGATAAGGCATTAAGTTTGCTTTGTGTCCATGTCCCGCCTTCCGTGGGAATTGCCATAACCTGCTCAGGATAACAAAGCATCGAATAAGAACAATCATAGTCCGTATAAAGATCGAACGAATTTACCCAATCATCAGAGGTTATTTTCTGTGTTATTAAGTTAGCCCCTGTCGAAGTTACGCTTTTGAGGGCAGTAATAAAATTAACTCCCATTGCATTTACTGATTCACTCATATTCTCAAAATTCATTGCCAGATAACCATCTGTACGAATGACACTTTGCATTATATAGTCGGTGAGGTCGCTGATAGGCTTATCGTCCACGTAGGAATAACAGTCGGTAGCATCAACAGGGACGTTTGTAACGTTATAGTATTTGAAATCCCCTAAAGTGAAGGAATGTGTGCCATCTGAGGAAGGACTTAGGCTGAGAACTTTCCAGAGATCCAGAGGGTAATCATCGGAAGTATAACTTATAACCGTCCCATCGATATAGACAGAGTGTACTGCGCCAGTATCTATAGCCCCTTGATATAACAAAGTATTATTGGAGGCTGTTTGAGAAACAGAGACCTGCGTCTGTTCGACGCCATCGACACTCCAGTCAAGCGTATACGGATTAGCGGAAGTATTAAAACGAAGGTCAATCCTTTTGTAATTGGTAGTTCCGAGGGAAGGTCCTTCTTGGTAGGTCGTACCAATGTAGGCCCGAAGATTTCCAGCCGTCGTTACCTTAATATATGCCATTGCGTAGGGGTTAGCAATTTGCAATAACCTATCTTCGAGACCTGGGTTGGCGGACTGGCGTACCTTTGTTGACACTACGACTACATTGCTTGATATATTCCTGTAATGATAACCCTTTGAAGTATACTTAAAAGATTGTGTGCCTCCTTCCGAATCTATTATGCTGGTCTCAACGGCGACCGTGCCGGATATACCAGTCCAGTGGGCTTGAGTGGTGTTTGCTGGAGCTACAATTTGTCCGCACTCCGCTCCGCAGATTAATACTGGTGTCGCCATGTTATCTCACTTTTCTAACTTGATACCAACAGCCCCACCAGGGCCAGCAGGTTTTGTAAACGAGAAAGGGACAGCAGAACTCTCCAGGTTCCAAATATCAATCCTGGCCTTTACCGTGACGTTATGCGTACCTGCGGCCAACGTCGCTAAATCGTAATGCAACCTCTTCGTTCCATCCCCTAATGTCTGCGCTGCGCTGATTACAGAGGAACCGGCATCAATCGTTATGACAAACTGATCCGGTTGTGCATCTCCTGTCGGATAAGGGTCACATATTAAGAACGGAGAAGCAAATGCCCATGTGGGAAGTAAACAAAGCGCAAGAACCGATATAATCTTCATAATGTTTCTCCTATCTCCGCCTCAATGGCTGGGAATTTACAGTTAAGAAAATAATCAACCGTGAACACGCGGACGTCCCCACCTTTTTTGAGTGTGATCGTGTCCCCGGTCTTTGCGATCGTCCAGTTGCCGTTCTTCGTATCCTTAACCACAACGGAACGATCTACACCGGTGACCAGGGCCTTGATCCCCCTCCAGTTCGTTATGGAAAAGATCACAGGGGACTCCATTTCGCAAAGATCACCCCAGGATCAACGGAGAACTCAAAATGCCTCCGCCCGCAGACTTTGCAAATCTTGACTACTCGATCTGGCCCAAGCTGCTTTGGCTCTAAATTCTCCTCTTGCTTGCAACATTCCTCCCGCTTGTCTTCCATAGCTGTCTCCTTTCACGCGATGGTCAGAATTGTACCCGTTGTGTCTGAACCATTGAACTTCACCGAGAAAGTCTCCCCGCTTCCAAGCGTTACGTCTGACCCATAGTCCCAATAGCCAACAAGTTTGTCAGGACCAGTTGCATCATCATCGTTATAGAGCATGACATACCGGAAGGACTGCCAATCCGCTGCGCCAGCAGTAAACACACACTTCGTGCCCGTTAGGGTGCCGGTTCCTGTGGCCTCGGCCCAGGTGTTCAGAGTGTCAATGGGCGCATAGCCAGTTCCGGTAGGTTGTGTAATACCACCCAATATCGTATCTGACTGTGTGGGCGGATCGGCTGGCCGAGCAAGGCCGACTTTGAGAGTGTGGGTGTTGAGGTTGTGGACCGCAAGGCCAAGCTGTTCTACGAAGTCATAAATCTTAACGAACGAGGCAGTTGGCATCTTCTATCCTCCTGCGCCTTCCCAGTTCATCAGGCCTTTTTTCATCCGATCTTCTCCCGGATCTTGTTCAGTTGAGCATTGAGGTCGTTGATCTTCGCCGCCAGGGCGTCTCTCTCCTTCTGGATCTCGGTCTTCTCCAGTTCCCAATCGTTCCTCGCCTTCGCGGCTGCCACCTGGAATTCCTTGCTTTGAGCCTGGAGATCCTGGATCTTACCTGTGGCCTCCTCCTGCGCCTTCTGGACCGCAGCATCGATCTCTGCTGTCTTCTTCGTCAGCATCTCCTGGAACTGCTTGGTGGCCGCCGCCTTCTGCTCGGAGAGTTTCGCCTTCTCCTTCTTCAGGTCCTCGATCTCCCCTTCCAGGATCTTCACCGCCTTCTGGTTCTCGATCACCTGCACCTGGGATTGGGCGACCAGGTTGATGGCCGCCTCCAGTTTCTCGAACGCCCGGAAGTGGTTGACCATCTGCCGGGTCACATTCATGGCTTGCTGCAAACTCAGTTCGTCCGCCATTCCCCCTCCCTCCTATCGCTTGGCCACCAGCCAAACGCTTACCGACACCCCAGTTCCCGCCGTGATCGCCGGCCTGATCCAGTACGGATTCTCCAGGACCGCCTCGATCTTGTCCGCCGTCAGGTCTATAGTATTTCCCTGCGGATCGGACAGGATGGTATAGTTGGCAGACGCCGGGGCCACATCCGCCTCGTTGCTCCCCTGGATTGCCGCATGGCCACCCGTTCCCCAGGTTCCCCGGACATGGACAGACTTGTCCGCAAGATAGGCGGCTGGGATCGGCTCTCCAGTGTTGTTCGTTTCCGTCAGGTTCGCCCACTTAAAGACCCGCACCCCATCTGCCTTGAAAGGATGGTCTAACTCTGCCACTGCGATTACTGCCATTTTTCCTCCCTCCAATCGGCCATCGTGGCTCTTCCGCAGCCATAGGCCTCTATTTTGATCCAGGAGCCACGATCTCCTTGCTCCCGGTACTAAACCATAGCCCCACCCCCGGATCTCTCAACTCTCGGTCGGGCAACCGGGTAGTTTGGGGGATTTCGCGTCCCCCAAACTGTTTTCCCGGTTTCCCCGTTTTCAGGCTGCGACGTACCAAAGTTGAACATGCAAGATCTTGCCAGTGGTAGGGTTCGCACCTGCCGCCGTGGCATAGATCACCTTGCCCCCGATGTCCAGGCCGATGGCGGCCAGTTTCGGGACTTGCACCCGAGTAGCTGTCGCCATCGAGGTTGCTACTACCAAGGCATCCGCGGCCCCGGTATATCCGATGGAGATGGTGACCGAAGTGCCCAGGCCATCCGTCTCCATGTAGCCCCCTACAACCTTGCAGATCGAGGGAGCGGTGAAGAGATAGCCGAGATCCGAAGTCGTCCAGTTCGCGGCCGTAATCACACCCTTGAGCACCTGGAGCTTCCCCCCACATTCGCAGGGATCCTTCAAGGTGGGCGGATTGGTCAACTCCTTCGCGTATTCCACACTATACTGAACTGCCATTGCTTTCTCCTCATGGGAAAGGTCCCCTCCCGGAGTTCACCGGGAGAAAGGTTAAGGTTAGGTTACGCCTCGGTGCACTCGA